>Ga0066445_1000044_pt1 | contig 33212 bp, 27 predicted proteins | sample LakWasMet67_HOW9_2_FD_59533 | JGI IMG/M metagenome (GOLD analysis project Ga0066445, IMG submission 59533) | Freshwater sediment methanotrophic microbial communities from Lake Washington under simulated oxygen tension - Sediment Metagenome 67_HOW9 | ecosystem: Environmental > Aquatic >...
AATACCGGAACCGTTAGTTTGAATATTTGTAATTGAAGGTGCAGAAATATTTGAAGTAAAAACATTTGGCCCTGCCCAAGAATAAGAAATTGCGCCAACTGCATTAGCAGACAAATTTGCAGTAGCATTCTGGCATATATTATTTGGCAAAGTAACCGCAACCGTAGAAGTGGCTACCACCGATACATTTGAAACTGCACCGGTTGTACAAGTTAAAGCTGCATTTGAAAAAGAAGCCACTACATTGTAGTTACCTGCATTGCCCGGTACAACAGCAGTTAAAACAGGGTTTTGTAATGCTGATGTATAGGTTGACGGTCCGTTCCAAGAATAAGATACAGCCCCAACTGCATTTGAATTTAAATTTAAACTTGCTCCTTCACAAATGGTAAAGTTGGGAGTAATAATTACAGGACTTGTCGCAACAACATCTATTTGCGTTGTGTTTGTCCGAGCACAGGCAATACCATTAAAATTAATATTAGAATTTACAGTGTAAACACCCGAAGAAGCAGGCAAAATACCATTAATAGTTGGGTTTTGAAGTGTGGAGATAAATCCATTTGGTCCAGACCATGCATATGCTGTGGCTGTAGGTAAAGAAGCTGTTAAATTTACAGTACCGCCTTGACAAACATTACTGTTTGTATTAACCGTAATAGAATTATTAGGCGCAACATTTACTGCTGTAGTTTGAGAACCAATACAACCATTCGTATAATTAGCAACTACAGAAAAGGTTCCAATATTTGGTGTTGTAATATTTGGAATTAAAATATTACTTGTAAAATAAGTGGCAGTTGCCACGCTTGGTCCGGAAACAGTGAAAGTCCCCCCTGCAGAAGGGGATATTGTGAATGTGGCATTACTGCCATAACAAAAATTCGTTGGGGTTGAAACAGAAATTGGAATGACAGGATTTATCGTTAATGTAAATGTGGTTTGGTCGTTAATAGCCGCTAAACTAAGATCGGTGCCTTTTGCTGTAACCGTATATACCTGATTTACTAATGAACTAACAGTAAATGAAGGATTTGATTGAACAATATTGCCGGGATTAAGAGTAAAAGAACCTGCGGTTGTATTAACCCACGTTCCTGTAAATACAGCAAGTTGGCCAGGGCAAGCCGTTAGGTTTGGAAAAATAATTGGATTACAAGAAACGCCCGCACTACCAGTGCTGGTAAACGAAACATTTGTATTAACGCCACTCGGGTTTGTAATTAAAATAATATACTGCTGACCTTGAACAACAGGAATTGATGGCTGAAAATTACAGAAGGTGCCACCAAATGGCACTGCCCCCATTCCTGTTCCGCCACCGCCTGTGCAGTTCCAGTTACAGGCAACCGGAGGCAAAGTATTATTAAAAATATCTACGCATGCATTAGGATTATATGGCCACATAATCCAATCATAATTTCCTGCTTGAGGAAAAGCAGAACCAAAAGCACCAAAAGAAAAACCTAAATTACCAGATGACGTAATATTAATAATTAACCATTGCGGATTAGGAACATTTAAAAACATACAACCTGCATTTACAAATTGAGGATTGCTTAATGGATTACTAATTCCTAAACCCGGAGGTAAACCTGTGCCCGAATTTGCAGTAAATGTTAGAATAGGATTTGTGCAAACATACTGAGCACTGTTACAAGTTGCTGCATTTTGAGAATAGGAATTTTCGTTCCAAAAAAAAAGAATGGAAACAATTAAAAATATTTTCTCCAAAATATTTTTAACCATTCAGACGTATTTTTTTTATTGTTTTAATATCCATATTCATGAGTAACTAAAAGCATTTAAGCGTTTAATATTAAGGAAGTGAAGATATAAATATCCAATATAAAAAACTAGTTATTTAATCAGTAAATGGCGAAAATCGCTCATTAAATGACGCAACTATTTTGCATCCTTTTAAATTTTAATAAAACAAAAATCCCCCTGTTTTTAGCAGAGGGATTATTTTTTAAATTAGAAATTATTTATTTCATTAAAGTAACATGGCCAACATATTCTTTTCTGCCTTCACCATTAGCACCTACTGCATATATTTTGTAAATATAAACCCCATCTTGTGCCGGCTGACCTTTAACAGTTCCATCCCAACCTTTGGTTACATCTTTTGTTGAGAACATTGAATGTCCCCAACGATCAAACAATTCCATACTAAAGCCGGTTGTTTTTAAACCTAAGCCTTTTACATTAAATACATCATTTGTACCATCGCCATTTGGTGTAAATGTGTTTGGAATAAATACATTAAAATCTTCTCGTATTTCAATATACTTCACAACACTGTCTACACAACCCTTATCAGTTCGCTGAATTAACATGATAGGATATTTACCCGGAGTTTCGAAAACACGTTGTGGATTTTTTAAATTGGTTGTATCATAACCATCAATTCCTGTTCCTGAAAACATCCAATTAATGCTAGAAATTGGTCCGTATTTGTATGTAGGATCAAACGTTACTTGATTATCACTAGTTGTAACAACATCTGGCGACCAAGTAAAATCTGAATGTGGTTTCGGAAAAACAACAATTGGAGCAGGATAATCATATACACCTCTGCAACCATTTTTTCCAAGAGATTCTATTTTTAAATAATAAGTACCTGGTTCTTCCAAACAATAGGTAAAACTATCGGCTTGCATAACATTTATTCCTCCAAAATCAAAGGTTGTTATAGCTGCTTGATTTTGGGTTTTTGTGTTATAAAACAAACATAACGGTTGACAGCCTTGCTCTTTATCCAATTGTAAATCGGGCAAAGGTGGCTGATTTACTTGAACAGTAAATGTATAAAACACAGTGTAATTAGGGCATGCAATATCCCAACCTGCAAGATTATAAATAGTTGTTCCTAACGGATGTCCGTATTGTACGCTTCCAGTAGGTGATCCTAAAAACACGCCAGGAGTCCAAACGTAAGCATAATTTTCACTTCCGCCGGTTGAACCAACAATAAGTTTAACACTATCCCCTTTACAAATTGTTTGATTTGGAGGTGTTAACGTATAAGAAAGTGGTGATAGCACTTCTATTTGTATTTTTTGCGTGGTGATACAAGACCCTAAAGCCACCATTAAAGTATAAGTACCAGATTGATTTGGTTGAACATTTGGAATAGTTAAATTTTGTGTATTGGCAGTAAAGCCAGTTGTACTTGTCCATGAATAACTGGTTGCACCGGCAGGCCCATTTACGTTTAATAATGAATTATAACACATTTGTCTGTACGCGTCTAACGTAAAGGTTAATCTTGGGTTAATAATTAACTGCACAGTATTTGAATTATAGCAAGTAAATGATCCATTATTATATGAAGTTGATACTGTATAAATTCCCGAAATGGAAGGTGTTGGTAAATAAATTGTAGGATTAGCAACATATGCAGAATAGTTATTTGGTCCAGACCAAGAATAAGTTGCCGCCCCGGTTGAATTTGAACTTAAGGACGCATTATTAGGTTCGCAAACACTAACGGTTGGCGTAACAATTACTGGATTAACAGGTACGATTGACAATTGATTAGATCCCGTAATGGTGCAACTCACACTACCAATTGCAAATGTAGCTGTAGCATAATAAATACCTGTGCCATTTGGTTGAATATTTGGAATGACTGCAGTTTGCTGGTTAGAACTAAAATTATTTGGTCCTATCCATGTATAACCAATAGCACCAGGCGCTAAGGCATTTATGTTGGCAGTTGCATATTGACAAAGATTGTTTGGCATTGTAACCACAACGGGTGATGTAGGAACTACAGATACATTCGTAACTGCATTTGAAGTACAAACCAAGGTTGTTAATGGACTTGTAAAATAAGCAGTAACACTGTAATCACCTGAGTTTGCAGGCATCACATTTGTGATACTTGGATTAGGTAATATTGATGAAAATGCAGAAGGACCGGTCCATGAATATGAAGCTGCACCAGTTGCATTGGAAACTAAATTTAAATTTGAAGCTTGACAAAGAGTAAAACTTGGGGTTACAATTAGTGATGAAACAGGAACAACCGCAAGATTGGTAGAGCCTGAAGCTTGACATGAACCACCATTAGTAAATGTATTAACCACAGTAACAGAATAATTGCCTGAGTTACCTGGCACAGCGCTTAAAATTTGAGGGTTTTGTGTTGTAGAATTATATCCAAGAGGGCCAAGCCATGCAAAACTTGTAGTACCAGCCACACTCGTGTTTACCGATAGTGTAACAGCCGCCCCTTGACAAACCGGACCGGTATTTGAAACAGAAGTAATAGTTGGGGTTGCATTTACGATTACCTGAGTGGTTTGTGTACCAACGCAACCGGCAGTATTTGTAAAAGACACAGAATAAACAGTTGTAGCTATTGGATTGGCGGTAACATTGGCGCCAAGAGTAGCGCTTAAAGTAGCTGGCGGAGCCCAGGTATAGGTTGGCGCCCCGTTTGCCGTTAACCCGACACTGTTTCCTGAACAAATAGTACCTCCTGTAATAGTTATAGGATTTAAAGGAGTAGTTGTAACAGAAACAACTGCCGTACCTGTTTTACAACCTAAATTATCGGCAACATTAACAGTGTAAGTCCCAGAAGCCAAACCGGTTGCAACTTGTGTGTTTTGGCCAGTAGGCGACCAAGTATATGTATATGCTGGGTTTCCACCTAAAACTGTAACAGTGGCATTGGAAGTAGGACAAGATGGAGTGCTTGCTGCTGTTACTGTTAAGCATTGACCGGTTTGCCAAAACATACCTGCCATATTTAATGAATAACAATCACCGGTACTTGTAATTCCATAATTTGCGGTAGTTTGCCCGTTTATTGCTGGTGCACCAGGAGCAGGAATGTAATCCCACACTTGTTGGTTAGCAACAGGATACCCTGCATTATTCACCAAACTATTCATTCGAAGATTTGGAGATGATATTTTTTGTAAATCACCAACTACCATAAAATTTTGAGTTGTAGTTGGATTACCACAAACATTAAATCCAGATATTAAGCTATTAATTGTTCCACCAACACCAACCTGACAACCATCTGCAATAACTATACTTCCTGTAATATTTAATGCAGGATCGATGTAAACAATAAACAAGGTTGCACCATCGGTATCTTTTGATGGAGTTTGAGGCATTACAGGACAGCCTGATAATGTATAACTTCCGTTACCAGTAATAATAGACGTTACATTGGCGCGAGAGGTCCATGTACCCCCGTATCCCCAGCATTTATCAGTATGCGTTCCAATTTGAGTCATCGCAAAAACCTGACTAACCGCAGAAGGATTAACTAAAGTAGCATTAAAATTTCCTGAACCAGGAGCGCCTGAGCCACCTGCGTATAAAAAAGCAGCTTGAATAACTGCACCTGCCGGAATTCCAGTAACAACAATAGGGCAAGGCTGTGTGGTACCGGTTCCAGGAGGAACACCACCAAAATTTCTTTTATGTAACCTTGCAGAAACCTGCGTGTAACCTAAACCACAAGCAGTTTGTGTGTAACTTGTTTGAATGGATCCACTACCATTCATTACGTTATTATTTGAGTTTCCTATTGGTTTCGCATTTGCACTTGGATCAACCCAAACACATCCGTGACAGGGGGTGCCAGGGATATGCGCACTATTAACTTGTGCTGTTAACGCTTGACTTATAACCAAACAAACAAATAGGAATCTTATGATGTTTTTCATTATACGGAGGTTTGTATAAAGATATGCCTAAGATGAAGAATTTACAAACTATTCGCTCATTTTAAAGGGCAATTCACGAAGTTTCATTAACTGAGTTTAAGATTTAAATGGATTTAAATCTTAAAACCATAAATAATTAGGATAACGTCACTTAAATAACCTTCTCATTCAATTACAAAAAAGATCAAAAAAAAAATCCCTCTACTTTTAAGCAGAGGGATTTAGTTGAAATTTTCTCTTATTATTTCATTAAGGTTACATGGCCAACGTATTCTTTACGTCCTTCGCCATTAGCACCTACAGCCTTAATTTTGTAGATGTAAACGCCATCTTGTGATTGAATACCTTTAGCTGCGCCATCCCATCCTTTAGTAAGGTCTTTACTATAGAATAATGAATGCCCCCAGCGATCAAATATCTCCATACTAAAACCTTCAGGTTTAAATCCTAATCCTTTTACTAAAAACACATCGTTTAATCCGTCACCATTTGGTGTAAATGCATTTGGAATGTAAACGTTAAAATCCTCTACGATTTCAATATTTTTTATTACAGAATCCGTGCATCCCTTGTCTGTTGTTTGAATTAACATGATTGGAAATTTTCCCGGATTTTCAAAAACACGTTGTGGGTTTTTTAAATTAGTAGAATCAAAACCATCTATACCAGTACCCGAAAACAACCAATTAATGCTAGTTACCGGACCGTATTTTGAAGCAGGATAAAAAGTTACATCATTATTGCTTGTAGTTACAACTTCGGGCGACCAAGTAAAATCAGAATGTGGTTTTGGGAATACTACAATTGGTGCCGGGTAATCAAAAACACCTGAACAACCATTTTTACCTGTTGATAGAATTTTAAGATAATAAGTTCCAGGCTCATCTAAACAATAAGTAAAACTATCCGCTTGCATGGTACGAGTGCCTCCAAAATCAAAAGTAGTAATGGCTGCAGTAGCTTGTGTTTTAGTATCATAAAATAAACATAACGGTTCACAACCTTGCTCTTTCTCTAATTGTAAATCTGGAATTGGCGGTTTATTAACCTGAACGGTAAATGTGTGAAATACAGTATAATTAGGGCAAGCAATATCGTAACCGGCTAGATTGTAAATTGTAGTTCCAACAGGATGACCATACTGAACACTTCCGGTAGGAGAGCCTAAAAATATTCCGGGAGTCCAAACGTAAGCATAATTTTGGCTACCACCTGTAGACCCTGCAATTAATTTAACGCTATCTCCCAAACAAATTGTTCTGTTTTGAGGAGTTAATGTAAATACAATAGGAGATAATACTTCAACTTGAAATTTATCTGAAGTAACACATGGCCCTAAAGAAACATTTAATGTATATGTTCCGGCTTGATTGGGTTGAATATTTGGAATAGTTAAATTTTGACTATTTGATGTAAAGCCGGTTGAACTTGTCCATGAATAAGAAGTTGCACCAACAGGACCATTTACGTTTAACAACGTATTGTAGCACACTTGTTTGAATGGTTCTAAGGTGAACGTTAATTTAGGATTAACAATTACTTGCGTAGTATTAGTATTAAAACAAACTAATGAGCCATTGTTATAAGATGTAACCACCGTATAAACACCAGAAACAGTTGGAGTTGTAAAATATAATGTAGGATTAGCATAATTAGCAGTAAATGTGTTTGGCCCAGTCCAAGAATAAGTGGCTGCTCCATTTGAACTTGCTGTTAATTGCGCATTTGTAGGCTCACAAACAGTAACTGTTGGCGTAACAATTACCGGATTAACCGGCACAACATTAATTTGATTAGAACCTGTTATTGTACAACTTACACTGCCAATTGCAAATGTTGCTGTAGAAAAATAAACTCCTGCATTACTCGGTTGCATATTTGGAATAGAAGGGGCTTGTAAATTTGATGTAAAGTTATTTGGTCCAATCCATGAATAACCAACTGCAGTAGGTGCTAAGGCACTAATATTAGCTGTTGAGTATTGACAAAGATTAGCAGGAACGGTAACTGCAACAGGAAAAGTAGGTACAACCGAAACATTTGATACTGCTGTATTTGAACAAGTTTTTACACCATCGGTATACAAAGCCGTAACCGTATAATTACCAGATTGAGCAGGCATCATATTTGAAAGCGAAGGATTTTGTAGCGAAGATGTATATGAAGGAGGGCCACTCCACGAATAAGAAATAGCACCAGTAGATCCAGAACTTAAGTTTAAGGTACCCGCTTGACAAAGTGTAAAGTTTGGTACTACAGTAATTGAATTTACAGGCACAACACTTACTGAAGTAGTATTTACTCTCGGGCAAAGTTTACCATTAAATACAATATTTGAGTTAACTGTGTACATGCCCGTTGAAGTAGGTTGAATGTTTGCAATACTTGGATTTTGCACGTTAGAACTAAAGCCATTTGGCCCGGTCCATGCGTATGCAGTAGCAGTTGGCAAGGATGCGGTTAAATTAACTAAGTCGCCTTGACACACATTACTTGTTGTATTTACTGTAATTGAATGGTTTGGGGCTATAGCTACTGCTGTTGTTCCTGTTCCAATACAACCGGTGCTATACGTGGCTACGAGTGAATATGCAACCACAGTTGAAGGTGTTGCTAAACCCGGAATGCTAATTAAATTATTTGCAAAAGTTTGTGTTCCAACCGAAGGAATACTAACACTATATGAGGTTGCACCTGCAGGATTTACAGTAAACGTTACATTTGAACCACTGCAATAGTAAGTAGGGTTTGTAATTGCTAATGTAGTGTTTGGACTAATAGTTAAAGAAAATGTTGCCTGTGTATTGATAATCGAATTACTGGTGTTAGTAGCTGATGCTAATACAGTATAAGTTGTACTTACAGGTGAACTTACAGTAAAATTAGGGCTTGTTTGAACAACGTTACCTGGGTTAATTGTATATGAAATATTTGATACCCCACTCCAAGTTGCTGTAACAACAGCAGGCTGATTTGGACAAGCGGTAGCACTTGGCACAAGCATTGGACTACAAGTTAAACCGGCTGTTCCGTTATTAGCAATCGTTACATTACCATTAATCCCACAATAGTTTGAAAAACAAATAATAAATTGTTGGCCAGCCGTTACAGGAATAGAAGGTGCAAAATTACAAGCTGTTCCACCTGCTGTTGGCGGCCCCATTCCTGTTCCGCCTGTTGATGTACAGTTCCATACGCAGGCTGCAGGAGGCAGTGTATTGTTAAATATATTCGTACAAGTACTTGGATTGTAAGGCCACATAATCCAATCATAAAAACACAATTGAGGATTAGCGCTACCAACAGCTCCAAAAACAAAACCTAAATTACCATTACTACTTACAGTTAATATCATCCAATTTGGCCCAGGTGCATTAGCAAACATACAACCAGAATTTGATGGACCTAACGGATTTCCACCATTACCTGTTTGAGGATTTGTAAAAGGATTACTAACCGAAGGCCCTGCAGCTAAACCTGTTAAACCTGTACCCCCTACTGTTAATGGAAAACTTGGGTTATTACAAATGTTTTGAGCATTTGCACAGGCTGCTGAGCTTTGCGAATATGAATTACCTAACCCTGAAAGAATCAGAATAGCAATTGCAATTATTTTATTTAATCTACTTTTCATGATTAACGAATAATAAGTTGAGTGTAAGAGTTCCAAATTTTGTCTGCTGGTATATTTTCGTAAACCTTACTAGTTGTATTATCATACATCAAATTACTTCCTGATGTTAAGTTATTTAAAAAATTAAATTCCGACTTATTGATTGAAATAACTTTTGTTATACCATCCTTAGTTGCAGTAATATTTCCGGTAGTTACGTCATCAATATTGCAGCTAACAACTATAGTGCCTTTGTGAGCGTCTTTAAATTTAACATTTTCATAAATGGTATACATTCTATCAAATTCCTTATTTGCATCTCTACTCTTAACATCTGCGGTAGACCATACTTGAAAAGCGATAAGCTTATTTGCCACATTTAGACCCGGGGCTTTACTGTTAATTATTGAAATCAATTGATTATATGTTGGATTTTGAGCTTTAACAGAAAAACCTGTTATAACCAACGCAATGATGAATAATATGCCTATTTTTTTCATTTGTTCCATTTTTTTGTTTTTGTGAAATTTAACATCTCAAACCCCACCTAACAAAGGTAGATATATAATAAGAAAATTGTTAATTTTTCAATAACTTAAAGGTATGATTTACTCAATCAAACATTAAAAAAAAGCAAAAGCCCCTTGTTTTTAACAAATTAATGCTTTTTAACCCTTAAACCGGTAATGCCCAATAATTACATAAGAAAAAAGCATATCTTCAATTGTATTTCCGCCGCCTATGTTATGGGCAATAAGGTAACGTTTCCCATCAATTGATTTTTGATTAATCACAATGCCAATATGAGTAATCCCACTAACATTCTTTTTATTTTGTAAATTCCAGGTAACAATATCACCTGGTGTGTAATCCTCGGCATTATTTGAAACTTCCAATTGGGCATTTTTATTTTTTAAATAGGTCATTAGGTTTGGTACCCGCCGATGATCAATATTTGTGTCGGGTTTTTTAAGTTTCCATAACTGGGGATAATTTTTAAAATTTTTCACCATATCTTCATGAACTTCCTTTTGCAAATCAATACCAACACCCCTATATGCTCGTATAACCAAATCAGTGCAAACACCTGTGTTTGAAGGCACATCGCCATTAGGGTATTTTATTTGCACATAGGCAGGAACATAGGTTACTTTAATTTTGGTTTGATTAACAGCTTGGCTAACTAATTTTTGAAAAAATGCAGCATCTTGTTTAACTGAAAAACTCAGAAAAAGGAAAAGGAAAGGAAATATTTTAAAGACTTTCATCATTATGTCAATTAAAAGTATCAATTATAGCTAGAATTTTAAAAAATTTGTACCTTTCAAACCATAAATTTTACAATATGAAGGGAATTATTTTAGCAGGAGGCTCAGGCACTCGTTTACATCCACTTACTTTAGCAATGAGTAAACAAATGATGCCAATTTACGATAAGCCAATGATTTATTATCCATTATCGGTTTTAATGATGGCTGGTATTAATGAAATTTTAATTATTTCAACTCCACACGACTTACCCCATTTTGAAAAATTACTTGGAACAGGAGAAAGTATTGGCTGTAAGTTTTCATATATCGTGCAAGAGGTGCCAAACGGTTTAGCGCAAGCGTTTGTGCTTGGCGAAAAATTTATTGGTAACGATAAAGTGGCTTTAATATTGGGTGATAATATTTTTTATGGTGTAGGTTTAGGCCGAACGCTAAAACAAATCAGTAATCCGGAAGGAGGAGTAGTTTTTGCTTACCATGTAAGTGATCCAGAACGCTATGGTGTAGTTGAGTTTGACAAATCAAACAATGTACTTTCTATTGAGGAAAAACCAAAAGAACCAAAATCTCATTATGCAGTGCCTGGATTATATTTTTACGATAATTCCGTAGTAGAAATTGCAAAAAAACTCAAACCAAGTCCGCGTGGCGAATATGAAATTACCGATGTAAATAAAGAATATTTAAAACAAGGTAAGTTAAAAGTATCCATTATGGATAGAGGAACTGCATGGTTAGATACAGGAACTTTTGCCTCTTTAATGCAAGCCGGTCAATTTGTGCAAGTAATTGAAGAGCGTCAAGGTTTAAAAATTGGATGTATTGAAGAGGTAGCTTTTAAAATGGGTTACATTAACAAAGAACAATTAATAAAAGTAGCTACTCCCTTAACTAAAAGTGGTTACGGTACTTATTTATTAGAGGTTGCAAAACAATCATAATTTTTTTTTGTGAAAAACTATCAACCATTATTTGAACTTTTTTTAAAACATCTTGAAGATTATAAATCGAATTTAAATTCGAAATCTCCTAAAGAACTTTATGAGCCCGAAAATTATATTCTATCATTAGGAGGAAAAAGATTGCGGCCTTTACTTGCATTAGTAGCTTGCGATCTTTTTGAAAAAGACCCTAAACATGCTTTAAATTCTGCGCTTGCAGTAGAGTTGTTTCATAATTTCTCGTTAATTCATGATGATATTTTGGACGCAGCCCCATTGCGCAGAAATAAAGAAACCGTACACATTAAATGGAATACAAATATTGCCATTTTAAGTGGCGATGTTATGCTTGTAAAAGCATCTCAGGTTTTAGAGAATTATGATTTTAAAGAGTTTAAAAAACTTAATACCTTATTTAATAAAACGGCAATAGAAGTTTGTGAAGGGCAGCAATACGACATGAACTTTGAAAGTGCCAAAAATGTTACAGTTGAAGATTATATTCAAATGATAACATATAAAACAGCAGTGCTTTTAGGCTGCAGTTTAAAAATGGGTGCTATAAATGCAAATGCTCCTGAAAACGACCAAACTAATTTATATGAATTTGGAAAACACTTAGGAATCGCTTTTCAATTATTAGATGATTTGTTGGATGCCTTTGCTGTTGATAATGAAAAATTTGGAAAACAAATTGGTGGAGATATTATTGCAAATAAAAAAACATTTTTATTATTAAAAGCGTTTGAGTTAGCCAACGAAAAACAACAAAAAGAACTTATTAAATTATTAAAAACAAAAGATGTTACTAAAAAGATAGATGGTGTTTTAACTATTTATAAAAATTTAAACATTAAAGAAATTTGCGAACAAGAAGCCGATAAACACACTGCAATGGCTATTAATTATTTAGCAAAAGTAACAGCTAACCCATCTAAAAAAGAGACTTTAAAACAATTTGCGACCGAATTATTAAACCGCCAGGCATAAATGACCTATCAAGATTACAAACATGTTATACCAATTCAAATTAGGTTTATTGATATAGATAGATTAGACCATGTAAACAATGCCTGTTTTTTGAGTTACTTTGAATTAGGCAGAGTAAAGTATTTTAATGAGGTTTTAAACCGGCACATAAATTGGAATGACAGTGGTTTTGTAATTGCTAGAACGGAAATAAATCACATTACACCTATTTACCTGTTAGATGAACTTTATTGCTTTACCAAGATAGTTAACATTGGCACAAAAAGTATTACCATAAAAAATTCATTAGTAAAAAAAGTGGGTGATGAATTTCAGGAGGCTGCTAATGGTATTGGCATATTGGTTTCAATGGATTACAAAAATAAAGTAAGCATTGAATTGCCTATAAATTGGAGAAATGCAATAGAAGAATTCGAAAAATAACTATTAAAGATTATCCAAATCTAAAATATTTAAAATTCTTCCTCCAAAAAAATAAAGCTTATTTCTCATTAAAATTGTTTCTTCAACGATATCCAGAGCGGCAAGTAACTCGAAATTTTTATTGATTACGAACGTGTTTTTATAATTAAATATTACCGTTTTATCTTTATAAATTTTATCGCGTTTAAACAACTCTGTAAAATGGTATTCATATTGCACATCTACCTTATCTACCCCATATACTTTATTGTTTTCTGTTTTAAAATAAACCACATTATCATTAATAAAATTTAAAGGCACATAATAACCTCCTTTTTCTACAAAATATTCATCACCATTAATAAATTCTGTAAATCTACCATATCTAAAATCATCAAGTGGAATAAGGGTTTCAAACGATTCGTTGTTTGAATTTGTTTGAATTATACTTTTTTTATCGGCTAATAAATAGGATTGTTTTTGTGGTAAAAAATCGATTAAATTTTCGGCAGAAGTAAACTTACTTTGAGAATTAATTTTGCCGGTTTGAGCGTCGATATTCATAACAAATGGTTTACCATACAATACATAATTTTCTTTAAACTGACTTAAACCTAAATTAATTAAAGTAATTGCCGAACCACTTTTAGTTAATATCATTTTAGAGATTGGTAATGTTTTTAAATCTAGCTCCCATAACAATTGTCCATCTACTTTTACTGCCAGTAATTTTTCTTTACCTGCAAAATAAACTATATCTCCATCAATTAAAATATTAGATCCTAAATGACTTAATAAATTATCCTCATTTGTGGTTTTATAAGACTCATTTATTTTTTGAACATTGCTTTTATTTACAACAGAATAAACTAGAGATTTTTGATTTTTTTCGGCAGTAATTAATGAGTGCGACCAAAGCGAGCCTCGGTTAATATTAATGGCATGAATTCCATTTGCGGCAACAATTAAGGTTGTGTCATTTAAGTACTTTACATCCATCCAATCTTCTTTTCGAGGGATTGTTGCCGTCCAAATCACCGCGCCATTTAACAAACTAACACACGTTAATTCATCTTTATTTTTTGGATTACTATACGTAAGCCCCGAGTTATTTGCCGGAATGGTGTAAACAATTCTATCCGAAAAATCGTACACTTCAAAACCATGCTTTTTATCGTAGCGACTGGTTTTTGTTTCGTTAGAAAAAAGTAAAAAATCACCTGTTAGGTTCAAATCAAAACGTAAACTTTCATATAACCAGTTAATAGAATCATTAGTGCAATCTAATCCGGCAATAAACCCTTTATTTATATATAATCTACCAGAAGGATCTTTTTTTCGAGTTGAAAATATTAATTGATTAGAGGCTGTGTCTGACTGATAATCATACATTGGCGCACTTAAACTAAAAGATTTAGCCGTAAGTGTTTTTACACTGGTTGCAGAAACACCAATATCTTTTTTGAAAGACTTATAATAATTCATTTGCGCCTGACCGATGATTTTCTCAGTAAAACCAAACAAAAAAACAATAAAAATAAAAAAGTACTTCATAACAATTTAAAATAACATTAAACTTTTAATCCAATAATCAATACATCATCTACTTGCTCAAGATCACCTTGCCATTTATCAAGGGTAGTTTTTAAAGCCCCCATCTGTTCACCTATAGGTTTATTTGCCATTTGAACAAGTAATTTTCTAAAATTTCCAACCATAAATTTCTTTCCTTTCGGTCCCCCAAATTGATCAGCATAACCATCACTAAAAACATAAAGCTGATCGTTTTTCTGAAGTTGTATCGTATTATTGTCAAAATTTTCTTTCTCACCAATAAAGGCGCCAATTGGAAATTTGTTTGCGTTGTGGATAATTAACTCCCCATCTCGAACAATACAAAGAGGATTATATGCTGCTGCATATTGTAATTCTAAAGTATCAAAATTAATACAACATAACGTTATATCCATTCCATCCTTAGATTGCGTTCCAGAATTACTAACGTGCAACGTATTAATTACACCTTCACGCAATTTATCTAAAATTTCAGATGGTTTAATAACATCTGTATTACTGATTATATCTTTTAAAATGTTGTGCCCTACTAAACTCATAAAAGCTCCCGGAACGCCATGACCGGTGCAATCTACAGCTGCAAAATAAGTAAGACCATTCTTTTTTTCGATCCAATAAAAATCGCCACTTACAATATCTTTAGGTTTAAACAAAACAAATGAATTTGGCAAGATTTGTTCAATTACTGCATTTGGTGGTAATATAGCTTCCTGAATTCTTTTAGCATAATGTATACTATCAGTTACTTGTTTATACAGAATTTGTAACTCTTCATTTTTATTTTCAATCTCCGACTTTTGACGAACAACTTCTTCAGTACGTTCCATAACTTTGCGCTCCAAGCTCCTTTCATTCTCAGCCAAATCATCACGCATTTTTAACAGGGCATGCCCCAAACTATCATCTTTACTTAAAGGTTTATAATTAGCATCAAAATTACCAGCACCGGTTTCTTTAGCAAACTCTGTTGTTTGCTCCATTGATTGGATTAATTCATTTAATGCAATACCCATTTCACCAACCTCATCACTTCTAGTTTGAATACGCTCTTTAGGTAAAATTCCTAAGCCCATAGATAGTAACATTTTTTTTAGGACTTGTATTGGTTTGGTAATTGAACGCGTAGTATATAATGCAATAAAAATACCGCCAATAACTAATGTAATACCAAGTAATTGTACAAACCTATTTAAAAAGTTAAACGATTTAAACATATCATCTTTTACTTTTTCGGCGGCCTCTTGTTTATATGCAATAAGGGAGTTTAGGTTACGGTAAATAGTTTTTATGTTTACTTCAGAATCTTCATAAGGCAGGCGAGCCATCATATAAATATTTGGGTCCTCATATGCTTGCAAAGAATTTAGTTGTCCTATAATTTCGGTTTGATAAACTTTAAATAAAGTTTCTACTCTTCCAAAAATTACGCGTAATTGTGTTTTTTCATCAACTGACCATGATTCAGATAATGCTTGTAATAATTTTTTCTTTTGAGGATATTCTATGCGAATAATATTTTTTAGTTCATCTCTAAACTCAACATCATTAAAACTTTTATTATAAAACCATTTTGAAACATTGGTGTGAGAACGTTGCAGTAAAAGATTTAATTCCTTTAATTCTGCAACACTAGGTGTTACCTGTCCAACAACCGTTTCGGTTTGCTTTTTACTATCGTTTAAAGTAAAAACCGTTAAAATAAAAGCCACTGTTGTTAAAACAATAAATGAGCCAAAACCAAAACCAATTTTTCTTCCTATTGTGAATCTAATTGCCATTAGTCTATTTTAATATTTAACTCTTTACACTTCTTTTTAAACTCTTCTTCTTTTGCTTTATCATTTAACATTTTATAAATGCTATGAAGTGCTTCAACTGCTTTTACATTTTTATTATCAACTTTATATACTTTAATAATAAATTGCTCGGCTTGTTTTGCCAACTTAATAATATTTTCTTGCACTACATCAATTTGCGAAAAATCAGCACCATAATCTAAACCCTTACCCAAATTAACAGCTTGATTGTAATACATAATTCCTAAATTAATGTTAGCTGAAGGGTTTTCGGGTTGAATATCCAAAACTTTCATTAAGGTTAGTTTTGCAATCTCTTGCGCAGATGTGTTTTTATTATCTTTATTAAAAATATCCGAATACAAACTTCCTGCGGCCAAATAATATTCAATATCTCTGGCGTTAAAATTTGTGCCCGGCTCGGCTAAAATAAAATTCTCTTTAAATTTATTATAAGCCATTAAACTGTTTTTATAATTTAAAGAATCCATTAACAATACTTTTGATAGATTAAAGTATCCTGCAGAAATATTAGAAATTAATTTTTTGTTATTTGTTGCAAAAGTTTCATCCGGCTTTAAACTATTCGAGATTTTTAATGATGAAATAATTGTATCACGTAATGGAGAATATAATTTTAACTTATCAGAGCGCTTATAAATTTCAAAATAAATATATGCACGAGTGGTCCAGCTAACAAAGTCGCCCTTAGTTTCAGGATTTACAATAACGCTATCGATAGCTAATTTGGCTAAATCGGCATTTTTTGATTGCAGTAATTGCTGGGCTCTGTTAAGCCTATCATTCTGCGCAAAACCATTTACATAGCATAGCATAAGTATGCTATACATGAAGGTTTTAATTATGGTGCGCCATTTGCTCATTTTAATTTTTTTAATATTATTCAATATTAATTGCTAATGCTTTAATGTCATCGTTTGTTTTTAACCCAGCTTTTACAGCATTATTTTTACTATACTCAAACTTTAATTTATTTTCAATTACTACAAAATTTATACTCGACCCGGCTTTACAGGCATTAGGACTTTCGGCAACTACAAGGGTACTTTTAGCTTTGTTTTTTGAAGTAACATCTGCTAAAGATTTTGATATATCAGATAATAGATAAACAATATTTGCATTTATAGATGCATCAAACGAATAAGAATTTTTTATTTCTATATCTTGATTTCCAACCTTTTTTTTACTTGCTAAGGTTTTTAATTCGGAAATTAAATTTTCGTTTTTACCAACAATATAGATTACAAAATTTCCAACCTTTTTTTTATCCGACCATTCAAAATAACGGGTAAAATTATATAAGAAAACAGCTTTAAATTTTGAGTTGGTATCATAGTTAGATGGCTGCTGAAATCTGAGCGAGATCACACAAAAAAACAACACGAAATATTTAAAACTTTTAGTCAGTTTTTTTAAATTTTAGTCTAATTTACAAATATAATGTTTGCTTTTTAATAGCTTTTATTGTTATTTTAATAATTTAGTACTAAAATCGTATCGCAATTGAGTGCCACTAACAAATACAGCAATTATTCGGACAACGATTTAATTAACACTTTTTTAGAAAAAGATGATAATGCAATGGTTGGCATCCTTTATGAACGCTATGGCCATTTAGTTTTGGGTTTGTGTATAAAGTACCTGAAAAATAAAGATGAAGCTCAAGATGCAGTAATTCAGATATTTACAAACTTATTAAAGGATTTAAAAAAGCATAAAATCGAATTTTTTAAAAGCTGGTTATATGTTTATAGCAAGAATTTTTGCCTGATGGAACTTCGTAAAAGGCAAAGTATGCTTAAAAAAGAGCTTGAGTTAAAAGATAATGCTCATTTAATTATGGATTTTTCAAATCCCGAGCATCTAAACGAAAAGGAGAAACAAATTACAATAATGGAGCAAGCTTTGGAACTTTTAAATAGTGAACAAAAAAAATGCATTGATTTGTTTTACTTAAAGAACAAATCTTATGTTGAAATTGTTGACATTACAGGCTACACAGCAAACGAAGTAAAAAGTCATATACAAAACGGCAAACGAAACTTAAAAATAAAAATGGAAATTTTAATTAATGAAGACCCCAATAAATAATAATATAGACCAACTTTTTAATAAGGCTAAAGCCGACAACCAAAATTTAGATGATTTTGAGAAAGACGCTATGGCAGGTTTTGATACGCTTGCATCTAAAGAAGAAGCCAATGAGTTAAAGGCCGCTTTAGACAAACGTATTTATGAAGAAGTGTTTGTAAAAAAAGAAAATCACAGCCCAAAAATATACTGGTTTGCTGCAGCAGGCTTAGCTATAGTTATTGGCCTAAGTGTATTATTTATTTTAAACGATTCAAACTCCATTTCAAAAAGCAGCGATCTTGCTGTAACAGAAACACACCAAACAGCATTACCTGATACTAAAAATGAGTTAAAAGAAGAAGCGGTTGCTCCAGTAGAATCTGCAGTAGCGGAAAATGCCCCCTCGAAAGAAAGTTCTGAAAACCAAAAATCAGAACAAAACGGTTTGTTGGACAAAGAAAAAACAATAGAAGTAACAAAAGGACCAGGCTCACGAATGGTAAATACCACTTCAAATGAGCAAGCCGCTTCTGGAATTGCACAAGCAGGAAAAAAACTAGAAAATAACAAAACCGGAGAAGGTATTAATGCAAATTATGATCAAACAAAAACTGTAGATGTTCTTGCAAAAACAAGTCACTCAAAAGATAAAGAAAGTGATGCTTTTAAATCGGTACCAAGTGCGGTTCAACAAAGCCCGAAATTAGGCGAATCAGAGGCATACGCAAAGGACGAGGTAGCACTTGAAAACAAAAATTTAAAAGGCAAAAGTGATGATGGTGAATCGGATGCTGATTCTAAAAAGAATTTAAATCAGGTTGCAAGTAATAATGCCTATGGCGGGGTTGTTAACAGAGAAGAAAAAGTTGCAAAAGAAAAAGCAAAAAAAGCAAGAGCGAAAAAATACGATGCAAATGTTGCTGCTGCGCCTGAGAGTAATGATTACAAACCCGGAGCGCCTATAACTACTAAGACTGCAGAAGCTGAAGAAACAACTAAAGCAGCCGATGATAAAAGAGAAGATACAAATTTTATTAACTGTTATTATACGGGAGGCGAAGCGGCCATAATAAAAGACATTAAAGAAAAATTGGCTGCAGAAAATTTAAATCAAAAATTTGATGTAACACTTTATATAAACGAAAAGAAAACTGTAACTAAAGTTGAATTTATTAATTCTTATGATTTAACTAAAAAACAAAAAGAGGAAGTAACAAAACAATTAAAAACGCTTAATAAATTTAATTTCTTTGTTAGCCCAACCCAAAAAAGTGAATTTGCTTATAAGGTTTTATACAGACCGTAGTTTACTTTTTAGTTAACTCTTTAAATACATCTTCCATGGTTTGCTCTTCTTTATTTAAGGTTAATACGCTTAAATTATTGGCAACAGCAAAATTAAAAATGTCTTTACGAATGTCATCTTTTGAAGTAGATGATAAATGCCAAGTATTACCACTTAACAACTTAACTTCTTCGATATTAGTTATTTTATGAAGTAATTTTTCAGAAACCGATTTATCAAATTCAACTGTAATAATTTGCTTTGTGGTGTTTTTCTGAAGATTTTTAGTTTCATCATTGGCAACAATCTCGCCCTTATTAATAATAATCACGCGATCACAAATAGCCTCTACTTCCTGCATAATGTGTGTACTCAACATTACCGTTTTTTCTTTCCCTAAAGCTTTAATTAAGCCCCGTATTTCTTCTAATTGATTTGGATCTAAACCAGTTGTAGGCTCATCCATTATTAACACCTTTGGGTCGTGTATAATGGCTTGTGCTAAACCAACTCGCTGACGGTATCCTTTGCTTAAAGCGCCAATTTTTTTATTTTGTTCAACTTGTAAGCCGGTCATTTCAATCATATCTTTAACGCGACCTTTAACGTTTTTAATTTTATAAATACCTCCAACAAACTCTAAAAACTCCTTTACATACATATCCAAATAAAGCGGATTGTGCTCCGGCAAATAACCTATCTGACTTCTTACCTCTAAACTTTGATTTATAATATCAAAACCACACACCTTTGCACTTCCTTCTGTTGGCGGAATGTAACAGGTTAATATTTTCATCATGGTGCTTTTACCGGCGCCATTCGGGCCTAAAAAACCTACAATTTCATTGCTGCCAACTTCAAACGAAACGTTATTTAGCGCTTTTTGATGACCGTAAAGTTTGCTGATATTATTAACTTGTATAGACATTAAATTTATTGTTTCGAGTTTTGTATTTCTTTTTTTAACCTTAATTATTTTGTATCCCTAAACACATTCGTTACAACCCATCCTTTTCCCCAATCATCCACTTCCTCTGCCGACCAAAGTTCCGGATAAAAAATTCTTTTTTGAAAGCGAGGCGGTAAATATTTTTGCCAATTGGTACCGCCCGTAGCTGCAATATCTTCGGTGTTTTGCTGCAGGTAGGCAACTGCAGATTTATAATGCACTAAAGGCCAATTAATATTTACATTAACATCTAATTCTTTTAAAGCATTAATTACTTTAATATTTTGTTGATCTGCTTGCGGCAATGATTTATACTTTACCCAAATGTTTTTTGTTTTATACTCGTGTCCTAAACTTATAAACTCCTTACCATATTTTTTTTCGAATTGAAGAAGCGTTAATGTTTTTTTGCCGGTGCTCAGTTCTGTTGCACCCTTGTTCCAATATATATTTTGAAACATTTCTTCGATACTAGGGTTTTTATCTTTTAAAATTGGTCTAACTTCTTTATCAACTAAATTAAAAAAATCTGTTGAGCAAATTTCAATCTTGCGGTACTGTGCACTTTGAAAGCCACTTGCCGGAAGTAATGCCATACGGTATCGCAAAAACTGCTCCTTCTCCATCCCATTTATCATAATCTCAAAAGATTTGGTAAGAGCTTCAAAATAGCGATTAATGCGCCCTACTCGCTCAATAAAAAAAGTGGCATCTAATTTTTCTTTGCTGCCAACTAACTTACCATTTGGCAAAATATTTGGTCCATTATTTCCTATTTGTTCAAATTCATGTAATGCCAACTTAAAATACAATTCGGTAATTTGATGATACATAATAAAAATCATCTCATCCGGAAAATCTGTTTTAGGATTTTGTAGCGTTAATAAGGTTTCAACTTGTGTGTAATCCCAATACGTTAAATAATTAGACAACAATAAACCATCTAAATAACCATTTAAATCTTGCCCGGCCTGAGCATATTTTTCTTCAAGTAACTTTATTTTCTCCTCCGTTTTGCTATCCATAAATTATTTGCTAATTAACTAATGATTGGTTCTAAATTTATTAATAGAACGCAACCTTTCAAAAATACAATTTTTATCTATTAATCCCTCTTTTATCCATTGCTTTTTGATAGGCATTGGCATATTTTTGGTGCTGCTCATAAGTCACAGAAAAATCTGAAAACCCATTTAAATCTGGTTTAGCACAAAAGAAAATAAAATTATGTTTCATGTGATTTAAAACTGCGTCTATTGCTTGCGTGTATACTAAACAAATTGGTCCGGGTGGCAAACCTTTGTATTTATAAGTATTATATGGCGAATCAATTTCCTTATCGGCATCTAACACACGTTGTGCATCAAAATTTTTATTGGCAAATTTCAAAGTTGGATCGGCCTGAAGCAACATGCCTTTATTTAAGCGATTAATATAAACGGTAGCAATTTTTTCTTGCTCACTTTCAATACCGCTTTCAGATTGTGTTATAGATGCAAGGGTGATAACCTCGGCAATAGAAAAGCCCATTTTTTTTGCCGAAGCCTTACGTTTTTCATTCCAAATTGTAGTGTAGCGTTCTTTTAAAATTTCAAATAAATCATCTCCGCTAATTGCCCAACTAACGTCATATACACCCGGAACAACTAAGGCAAAACAATTTTCGGGATCTAACTTAAAATCTTCATCAAGTTTTTTTTCGTCAGTTAAATAATTTTCTAATTCGTCTTCATTCAACTCTAATTTATCACTAACATAAACAACAAACTCATCTAGATTATGTATTTGAGAATTAAAGGTTAGCTTAACTTTTTCTTGTTTATTATATTTAATTAAATTAATTATCTGGCGTTTGGTCATACCATTATTAATGCGGTATTTACCGGGATGAATATTTTTATCCAGTTCCATTTTTTTTGCCATCCATTCAAAAGCCTCCAAATTATCAATAATGTTTTCAGAATTAATATCGTTAATCACATCCTCAAATGAATCATTCTTTTCGATATATATGTAGGTATAGTTTTTCCCTTTTAATTGAATAGCACCTGCAACAAATTTTTGATAAACGAAATAGCCTGCGGCAGCAAGTGCAAGAATAACTATTAAGCTAATTAGTTTACTTTTTATCTTTTTACTCATAACAAACTTTCTACTTGCGCTAAAGCATTTTTTGCTTTTTGGTTCTTAGGATTTTTCTTTAGTATAATTTCCAAATATCTTTTAGCTTCTTTTTTATTCTTTGAAAAAGCATAATATCCTGCCAAATTTAATAATAATGGTTCATAATCCGGATCTATTTTCAAAGCAATTTTATAAAGCTCAAGGGCCTCTAATTGCTTTCCTTCACTTAATTTAACAAACCCTAAATTGGTAAGTGCTGAAACATGTTTTGGATTTTCTTTTATCACAAAATTAAATTGTTCTTGAGCAGCTTTAAAATTATTTAATGCCGCTAATGTAGAACCTAGCTTGTTTCTGAATTCTAAATTAAAAGGCGCCAAATTTACTGCTTGTTTAAACCATTGTATAGAGCCCGGAAGATTATTTGTATAATAATATGATTCTGCTATACGGTAGCAAGTCCAAGCGTCTAAATTATCAAAAGATTGTTTTGTAAATAAAGAATTTAAGCAACGCTGCTCCCCTAATTGATTAACATAGTTAAGTATCGTTTGAAAATTTTGCTTTATAAAATTTAATTGAATTAATGCGCGCACATTTGCAAAAAGCTCTTCTGCTTTTTTATCTTTTAGCAAAAATGCAGCCGAATCTAAAAATGAAAAATTTTGATCGAATTTTTCATACTGATTGATATAAGCTTGCGCTTTAGTTAGCGCTCTGGGATTTTTTTCGTTAATTGAAAATAAACCAACAAATGTTTTTATTTTATCTTTTTGGCTTTTAGTAATTGGTTTACGAATATAATGATCGTGTACCGAAACATGTGGTATATCTGTTGAGCCCGAAGACGGCATGTGACAACCTACACAATTTAAAAAACTCGAAGGCGCATGACCTTGTTTAGAGTTTCTGGCTAACACTGCATTTTTTTCGGTACATAACAAATCTGATTTACTGTTAGTATTATGACAGTTATTACATGCATCATTAAATACATTTTTATTGGTTTCTTTTACGCTTACATGGGGGTTATGACAAGTGATACAAGTTAATGCTTCCTTGTATGGCTTTAAAGAATTTTTATTCTGCACTTTTTCATACGACTTAATAAAACAAACACTTTGTTTTAATCTATCTGCGTGAGAAGCCATTATAAAATCTTCATCGCCGTTTTTATATTTTGGTAAAAAAACAGACATAAAATCGCTAAGCTTTTGTCCGGGTTTAAAATCATAAAACGATTTGCCTTCTTTTAATACAGCATTGCCTTGTAAATGGCAACGTTGGCAAAGATCAAATTGCCTATCAATTGATAATTTTGCCGGATTTACAATTGAGTAATCGATAAATTTAGAGGTATCAACAATTTTTCCCGATTGTCTTTCGTCCACGTGAATACTCCCGGGACCATGACAACGCTCGCAATCAATGCCGGTTGGAATGCTGTTGTATTTATTTTCTGAACCTAATACAAAATTAGGATAACCATTATGACAACTCATACACTCTAAACCAATTTTACGCGTAAAGTGCGTATTAAATCCGTTCTCAAAACCAGGAGGCAAATCCCAATGTTTTTTTTGGGTATAAAAAGTCATGGGCATTTGATTAATGTAGCCGTTAACGGTTTGCAAATGAGAATTAGTGTGTTGGCCTGAGCCAATAATAAAATTAACCTTTTCAACACGAGAATGGAGAGTGTCACCGTTCTCTATTCTATATTCCTTAAAATACAAACTATCGTTTTGCCAAAATGCATTGTAATGCATATTTGAAAACCTATCGTAAATACTTGCATTAGAAAAACTGGCTGAGGATTTTTGTTTGCTGGCAATATCTAAAGATTTGCCCATACCCGTTTTAATAAACGTATTATAAATATTTTGATGACAAAGCTTACATGTGTTCATACCAACATATTTGGCAGAATCTGAATGATTAAGATAAACTAAAGTGTCTTTTTTTATAGCGAGCTCGGTGTTTTTAGTATTTGGCGTATTACAAAACTGTAATAAACCAAATAACGCAATTACAACAGATAAAAATATATGTACTTTTTTAGACACCGGTATTTATCAATTGTAAAAACCAAACATCTTCAAATGAATTAATTCCTGTTTTATGCCAGCATTTTTTTAAACAACTTTTTTCGAATCCTGATTTTTCAAATAAAGCAAGGCTTGCCGTATTGGATTGGTTAACGTGAACATAAATTTGTTTTAAGTGCAAAGTAGAAAAAGCATATTTCTTAATTAATTGAATGCACTCGGCTGCGAATCCATTACCTTGATATTTTTCGTTAATATATATTCCCAATCCACAACGTGCATGCTGAGGATCAAACTCAAAAAGGTCAACTATGCCTATTGTTTCGTTTGTATCAGTTTTTACTACCATTAAGCGCAGTTGTTTATTGGTATAAATGTCCTGAAAAGCGGCATTCACAAACTCATCCAAAACGGCTTTAGAAAACGGCGTTTGCGTACAACTTACTTCCCATAAGGCATGGTTATTTTCCCATTGATACAATAGATAAGCATCAGAAGGCTCTAATGCGCGAATAGAAATATTTTCTCCTTTTAAAAACATTAGTCTTTATAATATGGTAATCGTTCTGCTTTAATTTGCTCGTTTAATTGTTCTTTAGAGTAAAATGGAAATTCAACAATATTCGTATTTAGATTAAAATTAAACGCGCTTGCAGTTTGCAAATACGAATTATCGTTTAACCGTTTAATAAATTCAAAAAACAATTCATCATTAATACTATTTACTGCATAAAATTCTTGAAAAAATAATTTAATTGGCGTTAAACAGGTAGCCTGATTTTGTTTCACTTGCTCAAAATTCTTAACCATTTCCTGAAACATATTCAGTTGATGATCTAAACTAAACACAGGATGTTTGATTAATTTAATAAAAACGCTTTCTATTTTTTTTTGCGAGATGGTTTTTAATAAGGCCTCAATACTCACATTTAATTCGTGCCCTTTAATTGTAAGCGAATTATAATTACCATTAATTAATAAGCCAATGTGTGGTGGGATGCGGTTAGCATGTAATATAACCAACCAAGAATCTTTATTTAAAGATGCAGCATTAAAAGAAGAAGTTTCAACTTCTATTTGAACCATTTCGCTTATCACGCTAAAGAAATTGAACCTTTAAATACCATTACCGCAGGACCGATTAGCCAAATATTGTAAAAATTTTGTTCTAATACTCTTTCAAATTTTACCTCAAGGTTACCGCCTAAGGTTTTTATAAAACAATTGTTTTTTCCATTCGACACACCTTTAATGGCTGCAACCAAGGCCGCTGCTGTAACACCGGTGCCGCATGAATAGGTCTCATCCTCTACCCCTCGTTCATAGGTGCGAACAAATAAATTATCTTCTAATCGCTCAATAAAATTTACGTTTGTACCTTCTTCTTTAAATCGCTCGCTATTACGAATTAAATAACCCATATTTTTTACATCAAACTTTTCAACGTCGTTAATAAATTTTACGTAATGAGGTGAGCCGGTATTTAAATAATAAAAATCGTCTCCCGCCTCAACCTGTTTTACATCTTGCATTTTTAACGAAACAATTTCTTGTTCATCAATAGTTGCCTCATGTGGTCCGTCGGTTGCAATAAACTTAGCTTTATTTTCAATAATTCCTAAATGTTTTGCAAAGGCAGTAATACATCTACCGCCATTTCCGCACATACTGCTTGAATTACCATCGCTATTATAATAAACCATTTTAAAATCAAAGCCAGGTTCTAATTCCAATAGCATTAAACCATCAGCACCTATTCCAAAACGACGGTGACATAAAAAATGGATTTGCTCAGTTGTTAATGATATTTCGTTCAAACGATTATCTATCAAAATAAAATCATTACCCGTGCCCTGGTATTTATAAAACGAAAGCTGCATAATAAATTAATTAATTTTTGCAAGTAAACCTGTATCAACAACACGTTCAAGCGATTTAAAATCTGAACCGTAAAAAAGTTTATAAACCTGATCGGAAGATTTTATATAATAAGAATTATCTAATTCATATAACGAAACATTATTGTAATCGATAAAACCATACAACAATATTTTATTTTTAGAAAAACGATATCCCTTAGAGTTAAGTGGTGTTTTCCAAAATTCAATAAAATAAAGATCAGAATTATTTTCTTTCACTCCCGCAACCTCTGCTGCCAAAGAGTCTCCGGATGAAATATTTGGAGATATTCTAATAATTTTTACATTTTTTACAGATAATAATTCATCTGTGGCAATATTTATTTCAGAACTTTCACGTATCAAACTATCAACTTCTTTATAATTTACCTTAGACGTTTTTCCTAAATTGATTTTAAAGCGTTCTTTATCTTTTCTTTTTTCTTCGCTCTCTTTATCAGCATTTTTAACCGGCTGTTCAACCACAGTAATTTGTGATTTTGCAGCATCTTTCATGTTATTAAAAATATCGTTTATTTTAAAGACAAAAAAACCAACGCCAACAATTAGGCCAATTGATAATCCAAAAACAAAAGTTGGTATTTTACGGGTAAATCTCATTCTATTTCAGAGTAAATTTAGTAAATTTTTCGCTCTCTGGTTAAGGTTTGTTAAAAAGAAACTAAAAACGTAACAACAGTATTAATTTTACGTTCATAATCTAAAACATAAAAATAAAAAGCAATGAAAAAGTTATTCTCAACTCTTTTTGTGGCGTGTTTAGGAGGATTAGTTGCTCTATCAACCGCCCGTTATTTTAACAACCAAGAAAAAAGTGGTGTTAATCAAATAACAAATCCATTTGATCATCAAAATGTTAGATTAACTAGTTATGGTCAAAATCAAAATTCCGGACTTAACACAGACTTTACAAATGCGGCAGAAAAATCAGTAAACGCTGTGGTTCACATTAAAACAATAAGCGAACAAGTAAATAATTTAAACTACGATCCGTTTGCTGAATGGTTTTATGGGCCGCAAAAAAGGCAACAGAATTATAGCCAAGAAGGAAGTGGAAGTGGTGTGATTATAAGTAATGACGGATACATTGTGACTAACAACCACGTGGTGGCAGGGGCAGATAAAATTGAGGTGATTTTAAACGACAGGAGAACCTATGTTGGCGAACTAATTGGAACTGATGCGAGCACAGATGTAGCCCTAATACGAATAAAAGAAAAAAATTTACCGTTTTTAAATTACGGAAACAGCGAATTAGTAAGAGTTGGCGAATGGGCCTTAGCTGTTGGAAATCCATTTAACCTTGAAAGCACAGTAACTGCAGGTATTATTAGCGCAAAAGGCAGAAGCAATATTTTAGATGTAAATAAGCGCCCAATAGAATCCTTTATACAAACAGATGCTGCTGTAAACCCCGGCAACAGTGGCGGTGCTTTAGTTAACACAAATGGCGAGCTAATTGGCATTAATACCGCCATTGCCTCAAATAACGGTGCCTACCAAGGTTATTCGTTTGCGGTACCCGTTAATATTGTAAAAAAGATTGTTAGCGATTTAGTAGAATTTGGAATGGTGCAACGTGCTTATTTTGGAGTAAGTATTAGAGATCTTGACGCGAAATTTGCAGCAGACAAAAACATTAAACTTTTAAAAGGTGTGTATGTAAATGGTGTAACGTTAGGTGGAAGCGCCGAAGATGCAGGAATACAAGAAGGCGATGTGATCACAAAAATTGAATCGTCTTATGTTGGAAGTGTGAGCGAGTTACAAGAACAGTTAAGTAAATACCGTCCGGGAGATAAAATAAACATTGTAGCCATGCGTAATAACAAAGAAATGAATATTGGTGCTGTATTAAAAAGTTTAGATAACACTACAAGTTTGGTTAAAAAAAGTGAAGTTATCAAAAGATCAATGTCTGCCCTGGGCGCAGATTTTGAAGAAATGACAAACGATGAATTAGCAAAACTTAGAATAAACAATGGTGTAAAAATTAAAAAACTAATGGCCGGAAAATTATTACAAGTTGGTATTAAAGAAGGTTTTATAATTACCAGCATTGATAAAAAGAAAGTAAGCAGTACATCAGACATTACTAATTTACTTGAAAACAAAACCGGAACCGTATTAATAGAAGGTTTTTATCCAAACGGCGCAAGAGCTTACTATGGCTTTGCGTTATAAATTTTACGTTATCATAAGTAAAAGGCGAATCTCAAAAGGTTCGCCTTTTTATTTTATGTTTTAGCAAATTAGTATTGCTTAATAGCAGAATTATATAACTTAATATTGAGTACATTTAGAGTTATTAAAAAGCACTCATGTTTAAACATTTTTTTGACAGTAACTTAGGCAAATTTAGATTAATTGCCATTATGGAAGGGATTTCCTATTTATTTCTTTTATGTATTGCCATGCCTTTAAAATATAAATTTGGATTTGAACTTGCTGTAAAGTATACAGGCTGGATGCATGGAATTTTATTTGTTGCCTATGGCATTTTTCTCTTAATAGTTTGGAAACAATACAAATGGTCGTTTAAAAAAGTAATTTTTGCTTTTACAGCTTCCCTTATTCCTTTTGGAACATTTGTTTTTGATAAACAACTTAGGAATGATAATAGTGAAAAAAAATAAGGTTAATTATTTTACCCAACAGATGCTCTTAACAAATTAAAATAAATTATTTAACTACATACATGCCGCCCTTAGCATTTGCATATAAAGTAAGCCTTTCTCTCGCGCTAAATTAATATTATGCTCAGGAATTAATTCAGGGTTTTTATATAACGCTAAGGCTTTTGTGATACTTTCTTCACGCAACAAATGCAGCATCGGATATACAGAGCGATTAGTATAATTTGCAGCGTCATCATTATTCTCTCCTTCAAAACAATAATCCGGATGAAAACTCGCTAACTGATAAACACCTTCATAACCCTCCTGTTGCATTAATTCTTCAGCCATGGCAACCATATCCAAATAGGCATCAAAATCTAAATAATGTTTTGGGAAAATTAAAAAAGTAGTTTCAATTTCTTCCGTAAAATCTAAATATTGTAATTCTTTAATTAAAATTTCTAAAGTTGTTTTAAGATCTTGGGTGTGTGACACTGAATAATGAATACTTTTTTTAAGCATTGCTTTTGCAGCAAACGGACAAAAATTCATGTCTATGACTACATTTTTAATCCACTTTTGTGTTTGCTCTATTACAGTTAAATCAGTTAATTCCATTCTCGTTTTGTTTGGCTACAAAATTGGTTAAAATAAATGAAACCATATTAGCAATTTTTAAATTATAAATCTATTATCCGTCGCTTAGTTTTCCGCAACCAAGTTTGCACTAAACCATCTGCATCAGGGTAATAAAAACTTCGTTTTACTAATCCGGCAATTTCCTCGCGCGAACTAAAATTATCAGAACTATCAAAATAACCAAAACCCACGTAATGGCCGTTTTCAATAAGAATGATTGCATTCTCTTCCGGTTTCCTTCCCTTATCAATGATTGCAAAATCAGAATGATGAAAAGAATATTGATCTAAAATTTGCTGCGCGCGTTTATTATAGTCCTCCACTTGTTCTTGACCGGCACAAATACCATTGCATTTTTTTATTTGGTGATTAAAACAAAAACTTCCCTCGCTGGTTAAAGAACAATATTGTAAACACAATACTTTTTCCTCAATCCAACTTTCTAATCTTTCGCGGGTAGAAGCATAATTTGTAAACGCCACTAATGAATTTTCCGACTCATCATAAGGCACAATCTTAAAATGAATAATACCTTCTTTGTTTTTAAACCAATCTATACTATGCGTAAATACATCTGCTTTGCTTTTGCGATTGTAGAGAGGTTTATGTTTTTTTATTTCTTCGGCTTCTAATAATAAAGCAACCAGTTCACTTCCTGTTTCAATAAAATCAACATTATAAAGGTCGTTAAGCATTTTTTTACCTTTACGTTCTTCTGTACCAAAATGATTTTGCGCACGGGTATACATGTTAACACTTTTCCCGATATAAATAATCTCACCCTCCTTATTCAAAAAATAATATACGCCACAACTTTGGGGTAATTTATCTAAAATATATTTTTTAATATTATCAACTCGGCGAGTCATTAATTCTACCACACCCTTATTTTTATACAAAGGGTTTTGGTTTTTAAGTTGAATTAGTAAATCAAAAAGTTGTGCGGTAGCAACGGCATCTCCTTCGGCGCGGTGCCTCCCAAATATTTCTATTCCCAACGAGGCGCATAAATGGCCCAAACTATATGAAATTCTACCAGGTATTAATTTTCTACTTAACCGAACAGTGCATAAGGTTTCGCGTTGATATTTGTATCCTAACGAAGCAAATTCATCTTTTACAAAATTGTAATCAAACCCAACATTATGTGCCACAAATACACAATTCTCGGTCATTTCGATTATTTTTTTTGCGACCTCGTGAAACTTAGGAGCATCTCTAACCATATCATTAGTAATATTGGTTATGCCAGTAAAGTATGGTGAAATAAAACACTCGGGATTAATTAAGGTAGTAAATTTATCTACAACTACCAATCCGTCGTGCACAATAATACAAATTTCTGTTATTCTCCCCTTTTGGTAGTTAAATTTTCCCCCACAGGTTTCTATATCTATTATTGCAAACACGTTACTACAAAGTAACGGCTTTATTTTAAAGAGCTAAAAAAATACTATAATTTGTAGCTGAATTATTTATCGAGCCAAAGTTTAAAATCGTTAACACGTTCTCTGCTTACAATTGAATCGTCATCTGTTAAGGCACTTGTGTTTAATTTTAATCGGCTGTTAAAATAGGAACTCACTTTTTGAATACTATTTATATTTACAATTACCTTACGATTAATTCTAAAAAAAACATCTGGCGAAATTAAAGTTTCTAAATTATCCAAGGTATAATCTATTACAAAGCGTTTGCCTTTATCGGTTGTAATTAAAACCAAACCATCTTCTGAAATAAAATGTTGAATCTCTTCAGATTTAATAGAGGATATTGTATCCCCTATTTTTACCATAAATCGATTTTTAAATTGCTTGTTAATACTTTGATAAGCATTACTTATATTCTCTAAAATAAGCGCTTGATTTATGCCATTTAATTTTTTAAATTTTTCAATAGCTCTGCTTAATTCTTGAATACCAATTGGCTTTAATAAATAATCTACACTATTAATTTCAAATGCCTTTATAGCATATTCATTATAAGCAGTGGTAAAGATGACGGGGGTGTTAATAGAGATTTTTGAAAAAATTTCAAAACTCAAGCCATCTGCAAGATGAATATCAACAAAAAGCAAGTCGGCCGTTAAGCCTTTTTTAAATTCATCAATGCTTTTTTTAACTGAATCAAACTTAGCCGTTACCGAAATAGATGAGTCAACTTTTTTTATAAGTGTAACCAAATGATCGGCCGACAATTTTTCATCTTCAATTATGATAACTTTCATAGCGACTTTAATAGCGGAAGTTTTACATAAAACAACTCTTGAGATTGAAACACTTCAACTTCTTCGTTAGTAAAAAACTTGTAACGGTCTTTTATATTTTGAATTCCAGTTTTTGAACTAACTTCATTCGTGATTCTTAATTGCAAATTATTACACACTTGCAACTTATCATCGTTTATAGTAATTTCTATTTTTAAGGGCAATTCTTCAGAAATTTCATTGTGCTTAATCGCATTTTCAATAAGCATTTGTAAAGAAAGTGGCGGTATTAAGCGGCTCTTTTTATTATCAGGAATACTTATATTAAAAACAATGTTTTTATCAAAACGAATTTTAATTAAATATGTGTATGAATTTATAAAATTTAATTCTGTGTCAAGGCTCACTAATTCTGTATCGCGGTTATCTAATAAATAACGGTACACTTTTGAAAGTTGATTGATAAAATCTACAGCCTTGTCTTGATCAATATAAACCAGTGAAGACAAAACACTTAAATTGTTAAATAAAAAATGAGGGTTTAACTGATTTTTTAAATTTTGTAATTGCGCCTGTAAATTTTCTGTTTTATATTTCTCAATTTCCACCAATGATTTTTTCCAGTTTCCAAAAAATTGAGCGCCAATTTCTATTGATAAAATTATTATAGTTACTAAAACACCAATAACAATTGCAGTAGTCATAAATGCATTACGCGTTGCTTCTGGCAGAGGACAAGCATATTTATTAAATGCCAACATGGATAAATAAATTACCGTTGCGCTATATAGTACAGCTGTTGGCAAATGAACTAATATACGCTTGCCAGGGTGTTTCTCCCAAGGAAATTTAATATCAATAAAATGGTCTAATCTTAAATTACCTTCCCAAACTAAAACTGTAATGGTTATTGAAATCAAAAAATCAAAAAAACGGTTATGTACATTGGCACCTGCAATTTTCATGGTGTCGAGCAAAAGCGAAATAATAATACCCGCAACCATCATGTACAAAAATCTTATTCTGTTTTTTCTCATTGTTTAAAA
>Ga0066445_1000045_pt1 | contig 32906 bp, 26 predicted proteins | sample LakWasMet67_HOW9_2_FD_59533 | JGI IMG/M metagenome (GOLD analysis project Ga0066445, IMG submission 59533) | Freshwater sediment methanotrophic microbial communities from Lake Washington under simulated oxygen tension - Sediment Metagenome 67_HOW9 | ecosystem: Environmental > Aquatic >...
TCGGTCGCCGCCGTCGGCAGCGACTGCTTCTCAACTCCTCGACAGACTGGATTGGGTCGAGTGCGGGTCTTTGATCTTCGTGCTTTGGTGCCCGCTTCCCAGCCTCAACCTGACCGTCACCTGGAAGATTCCAAGGCTTGAGAGCCTCAGTCTGCGGCAGACTATTGCTCTAGCGTGTTGGACGCGGCGATCGCCGCGAACTGCTCGAACACTTCCGGCTGCTGCTGCTTCAGGTACTTCGCGACCCTGCTGTTGTCGATTAGCTTCTTGACGTACGCACGTGCCAGCACGAAGTCCAGGACGTCTTGGCCATAGGACTGCTCGACCAACCGATACTGGCCTTGCAGGTTCGCCATCTCGCGCTCCATCTTCAGTAACTGCTCCGGGGTCGTTCCGGCCAGCTTCCTCGGCCGTTTGCCATCCACCAACAAATCGACTGGCGTGGCCACCAGCAACGCCTCCGCATACGACACCGTGAGGTTGTTCGCCGCGGTCATAAGTTCGGCGCATTCGACTTGTCGGTTCGGCTTCATTTTGCGGATCACCCGCCCGAGCTCAGCCGAGAACTGCCTGTCCTTGAAGATCACCACCGCCTCCTGGCAGATGCCATCGAGCAGATTCGCCTTCTTGGTGATCTGGGTGACATCGACGCAAAGGGCCTTCGCCAGCCGCTGCGGTGACAATCCGCTCGCCAGCGCCCGCCGGATCATGAAGTGTTCCTGGATCGTCGACAGTCGGTTGATGCGGCTGTTGTAGGTATAAGCCTCATCGTCGGTGGCCAGCAGGCACGGAGCAGAGGCATGTTCGAGTTCCTTCAGCGCGATCAATCGGATGTGGCCATCGAGCAGCAGGTACTGCCCATCGCCAGCGGTGGTCGCCGAAACTGACAGCGGTTCGATCAACCCGATCTCCTGGATCGAGGCTCGGATCTGATTGAACTTCCTCGACGTCAACAGGCCGGTCGGCACCTTCCTCGAAGGCAGCAGTTGATCGAGCCTCAGGTTCAGCGGCTCCAGCGAAAAGCCGTAGACAACACCTGTCATTGCCGCCGCCCGTTGGTCCGGATTCGTTCGTCGATGTACCTGGGCAGCGTGTCCAGACCTTCGGCCCGCAACAAGTTGGTGAAGTTCTCGTCGTGGAACAGATTCTGTAAGGCGCTCACTGTGAACAGAAGCTGCTGCTGAGTCAACGCCGCCTTGCGAACGAGCGCCTTCTGTTGATCCACCTCTTTCTGGTAGTTACGCACCAGGCTCGACGTCGTGACATTGCTCAGCTTGCGCGGCGTCCCGCGCTCGAGCGTGCCGCCCAGACTGGAGCGCCGCTCCATCAGGCGCCGGGCATCGATGAGCCGTCTGCCGCGCAGGGTGCCCGCGTTGTAGGCCTCTTCCAGCGCGGCTTGCAACGCCTTGTCGTCCTTCCCAGCGCCGACGATCGCCAAGGCCACGTTGAGCGGGATGGCCCCCTTTTCCACAGCCTCGACCAGGCGCTGCTCACCCTGCTGGAGCAGGCCCAGGATGCCCTGGACGTACTTTGGCGCGATGCCGGTCTTGCTGGCGATCAGCCTGGCGTTGTAGCCCTTGGCATGCAGCTCCTCAATGCCGGCCAGTAGTTCGAGCGGTCGGCGCTGCCGGCGCGCGATGTTTTCGGTGAGGCTCATGATGAACGCATCTTCATCACTGGCGGACACGACCAGGGCGGGAATGTCCTTCTCCCCCAAAGTACGGAAGGCGTTGAGCCTGCCTTCGCCGCAAATCAGCAAGTAGTGGTCGGCGCCGTCGGGCCTCGGCCGGGGCGTGATGACGATGGGCTTCTTCAGGCCGATGGTCTTGATATTGGTGACGATTTCGCCGAAGACGCGGCCATTTCGATCGCGGGTGTTGAGGACCTCGATCTGCTCGATGGGCACCAAGCGGATCGGCTGGATCGTGATGTCTGCGCTCATGCCGCGATCCTCAGCTTGGCGCGCGCGGCCATGCCGTAGAGGTAATCGAGGGTCTCGAAGCGGTAGCTCTCGAACTCGACCGGGTTGTACTCGGCCAGGCTGATTCGGGACGGTCCGAAGTCGATGCGCGGCAGCAGGTAGTAGTCGAGGATCGACTGGTTGCTGGGGTCGAGCCTGGCGGCCACCGAGATGTCCGGGGCCAGGCTGTTGTCCAGCCGGATCTTCCAACGGCTGTTGCCACCGCTGGTGGGCTGGCATCTCGCCAGCACGATGGATACGCTGAACTCGCGGTTGACCGACAGCAGGTCGGTTGCCGGATCGCGAACCACGGTGCCGCCCAGGTCGCTGATGCCGCGCTCGATCTGTGCAACCACCTCGGGATGCATCCTTCTAAGGAGGCGGTTGATCTCCAGGTAACGGTAGTCCCGGCCGGGGGTGAAGCCCACCATCTGATAGGCACGGATCAGGCTGCCGAAACGGTGGACATAGATCGACGCCGATGGCATGCCGTCGCTCTCATCGATGACCAACCCGGACAGGAAGCCCCGGCTTCGGAACAGCCCACGCAGGCGCTCGATCAGTTCTTCGTTGGTGTAGCGACGCGCGGCTGCGCGGATCATGCCCTGGGCGGTGTAGAAGACATCGGGCGGCACGATCCCCTCGAAAGCGCCGTCCTTTCGGATCCACATGTCCGGCGTGTTGACGACCCGCAGCTTCTTCAACTTGAACGACACCCGGTTGTAGACGTTGTTGCCGACGTACTTCTCGTTGGTCAGCACCTCGTGCACGGTCGCCCGCGACCAGTCGCGTCCGAGGTCCGTCTTTACACCCGTACTGTTCAGCCGGCTGGCAATTTCGGCAGCAGCCAGGCCGTCGTCGATGAACCAGCGGTAGATCTGGTTGACGATGCGAACCTCGTCGTCAGGTCCCGGCATCAGGATGACGCGATCGGTCTGGATGCTCTTGTGCTCGCCGCGCGACAACTCCGCCTTGATCGATCCGTTCACGTCCACCAGGGTTCTGCGCAGGCCGAACCCTGCCGGCCCGCCCTGCCGAAAACCGTGTTCGATCAACCGACACTGCCCGGCGAAGACCTTGGCCGACAGCTCACGGCTGTACTCGCCGGCCATCGCGCGCTTAACCCCCTTAACGATCGTCGCGACCGGCGACCCGTCGTTCTCGAACTGCTCGGCGCAGTAGGCGACCTGTATGCCGGCGCGGCGGCAGATGTACTCGTAGTAGGCGCTTTCGTCGGCGTCCTGGAAGCGTCCCCAGCGACTGACGTCGTAGACCAGGATGATCTGGAAGTCGGCTCGCCCGTTCTGAACATCATCCAGCAGTCGCTGCAAGGCATGGCGCCCGTCGATGCGAAGTCCGCTCTTGCCCTCATCTGCGTAGGTCGCCACGATCTCGATCCCGCGTCGAGATGCGTACTCGCGGATCTTGTCGCCCTGGTTCTCCGTCGAGTACTGCTGGTGCTCGGTGGACATCCGGACATATTCGGCTGCGCGCATGGCGGCCGGCTCGGCGCAGCCCTCGATCGGGCCGCCATCGTGGCTATCGTCGGCATCCATATTGGCGCTCCTCCGATATGAGATCGATCACCGGCATAGGCCGGCGCTGACGACATCCAGGCTCCTCGGTCGAAAACCACCGACGTGCACCGGTTTCCTTGCAGCAGGATGGATCGTTGGTCGCCAACTTATCAGCCGAGCCCGGAGTCGTCTATAGAGTCGCTCTTTGCAATCCGCCACCATCGGAGCTAAGTGGCTGTCAGGACAGTTATTTTCACGATCAACGCGTTCTTCTTTGCAACACCTTCGGGCTCGTCGAGCATCAGCCGGTAAGTTCCTGAATTCAGTAGCAAAGCCGGCGCCGACGCGTTCTTCTTTGCAATCGGCTCGGGCTCGCGTCGAGCTGCGTTGCGTTTGCGCTGGGCAGCGCGGTTCTGCTCGGCGTAGTCGGGATGGCGATCGCGGTACTGTCGCCAGTAGTCCGGGTTGTCCTGCTGCCACCGCTTCTGGGCGTTCGCCTTCCGATCGCGATGCGTTTCGTCCGACTGACGACGCTCCCGTTGCCAGAGTCTTCTTCGCTCGCGCTGGCACCCAGTTCTGGCGCAGTAACTCTGATTCGGGACCCTGCTGCTCAGCGGCAGTAAGTCACCGCAAGCCATGCACCGCTTAATCCCCATGGTTATTCCCCGGCGTTGTCTCCTTGGCGCAAGTTTGCGGCCGATTCCGCACCAGATCCTCACCGATAGAAATATCGAATTCGCCAAAGTTAGTACCAAAACCAATGCAGGAATCAACCCTTCAATGCGGCGCACATAGTCAAATTTTAAAGGCAAACACAACAAATTGAAGGCAATTTGGCAGCAAAATCGCCGCGGAGCGAAGCAGCTCATTAAACTTTCCCCGTCGACATCTTATTCAAGACGAGGCTGCGGAAAAACCACGACCAGGAGACTTCAGCAGCGCGATGAGTGCACGTAGGTTTCCTCCAATGGGAGGACAGTTATAGATCGGCTGGTTCCAGGGGTCACTCGAGGCGGTCACGCTGGCGATTAAAAGACGCAGTCCAAATTTTCCAATCCGCTCAACATGTGACTGCCCGATGCCGTCAAGCAAAAAAAGTCATCGCCACCATTGTTCCAGCAATGGCACCGGCTGCGCAATGTCTGCGTTGATCCCCACCCAAGGTTCGATATGGAGCTGGTACAGAGTTTTAGCCATCTTTTTCAAATCAACAGGCGCGGGCAACGGTTTCCTTTTATCTATCAATATAGCGACCAAAGCACTCATATCCTCCTCCAGGCGATTCACCGACCCCTCGCGGCGCTCGTCCCCAAAATAAATACCTTGAATAATCCTCATAAATATCACTGAATTCAGTCTTTTCCTGCCAAATTGCCTGCTGCAGCGACGAAGAAAACGCTGAGCTCGACAGGTCAGCCCAAAATTCTCACTGACCACGTCGTCCTCGATCTCGGTGATTGTCGCGAGTCGCCACGGATTACTGCCCGCTGGGTCGTGCAAACAATCGACTTTAGGTCGGATGTCGACAAGCTTTTCAGTGAGAACTCGAACGCGAAGTGCCTCAAACTGCTGCAGCTCTTCTTCCGTTCGCTCATCAGCTAACCAAGCAGCCACTTTGGGGCCAATCGCAGGTTGCCCGACTTGATCGACCGGAGGCATCACATTCGCGGTCCAACAAAGCGCAGACTGCCTGTCGCTGGTCCTTATCAGAGGCTGCGAAACACGAAGTTTATTCAGCGACTTAATCAGCTTCCGAAGGCGACGCGCAAGCAGGTCACGCAACCTTGAAATATTCTCTTTCTCTTCAGCTCCTCGCGTCGTCAGAGCAATACGCAGCTGAAATATCACATCCAAGACCCCAATCCTAGAACCCTCAAAAACATTCCTGTCCTCTTTCATTAGACGTTCGAAATCCGCTTGCCCTTGCACATGCCAGATTTCCATCTGTGTCAACTGTGCTGCGCAATCTTCCGATGGTCTACCGAGGCAACAAGAGTTCTGGATATAGGGAAGGAACACTTCGAGTGCCCGCCGAATCCCACGATGCCCGTGAACAAGTTCAACAGCCTCGGCTGGTAGCATTCCTTGAAGGATCAAGTTTTTGATGCTTCTAACAATTCTCGAATACTCGGGCATTTCCTTCCCGTTCAAATAGTTTGAGAAGCGAGGCCCATCGGGATTTCCTCCTGCCGGCTCGAACAGCAGCAGCGACAGCTCCTCTTGGCTCCAGTATTCATTGCTAACAACCGGCGTGGGCAGCTGACTGCGGAAATCCCGATCCAGGAGCTGCATCGGCAAACTCTCATCGGCACCCCTCCGCGCGAGTTCGCAGACGGCTGAACCGGCCTCTGTTTGCAGTATCCGTATTGTGTCCAGCATCGGGCGCGGTCCCGGCTTCAACACAATGAACTCAACCGGTGCTTCCATACGACCTCTCTAGGCTTTCAACGAAAGTCGATGATTACACGTAAAGGTCTATAACAGTCAACTTGGATCAAATCGCGTCATCCCAACTGATTGCGAATGAGACCAGAGTGAAAAGAGAGCTAGATCAAAGTAAACGCACCGAACTCGCAAAGCGGCTTTCTGCCAGCGGTGATGATTTTGTAGTTGGCGTGCTTGAAGTCGCAGTGCTGCTCAATACGACACCAGGCTACATTTATCAAGCAATCTCACCTGCCCGCCTGTCGCGCGGCGGCATTTCGCTGCACCTGCCGCCAACGTTGAACATTGGCGGTCGCAAGAAGCTGTGGCGGCTGGGGGACATTTTTGCGCTCCTGAGGTCAGCAGCACCAGTTGTCAGGCCAACCGACTTAGGCGATCGGTCGGCAAACAAGGGTGGATCCCACTTGGAAGCACCAAGCGCTGGCCGATCGTCGCGGTTGGGGCGACCGCGACGCGGCTGAGTTCAAACTCACTTTCAATGTTGATCGTGAACCCCGAACGCTCCGTCGCTCCTGCGGATAGTCGCCGGCTGATCCACCGGTTGGCCGATGCACATTGCTCCATCAAGGCCGATCTTCCGCGCGGCGAAAACATTGTTTACATGTGTTCGACCTTTGTTCGCTTCACCCTGCCCCACAGGCGGCCCCATAGCAATGTGGTTCAGCGTCGAGATGGCGATCGCAGGATAACTTTCATGGCGCCGCCAGGCATCGGGTTGCCCTACGGAAAATGGCCCCGGCTGTTCTTGATGTACCTGACGACCCAGGCAATCAGAAAGGGTTCTCGAGACATTGAACTTGGTTCGTCGATGAAGGCGTTCATGCGTTCGCTCGGGGCAGCGTCCACCGGGGGTGCCACAGGAAGCATTCAAGCGTTCAAGGAACAGCTCGCGCGCACGCTGTCCATGACCATAACCCTCAGCACCCAGACCTCCGGGGGCGCTGAACTTTTCAACGCACCCGTTTCTGATACCTTCAAAATATCCTGGGTGGCAGTAGGAAACGACAATTCAGGCGCGAAGCTGGCGACGATCCGCCTCGGCGAACGCCTGTTCAATGAAATTCTCACTGGCGCCGTGCCACTGGACCGGCGAGCCGTCCACGCTATTCAGCAGAGCCCAATGGCTACTGATCTTTATGCTTGGTTGACCTTCCGCGTGAGCCGCTCGCTGCGAGCAAGCGGCACGGCAATCCGCTGGTCGGAACTCCGCGAACAGTTTGGCTCCGATTATTCCGCTCAAAGTGACTTCAGGATCGCGTTTGTCAGTGCTCTTGAGCAGGTCCGTCTGGTTTACCCTGACCTCAAATGCAGCGCACTTGAAAGTGAGTTCGTGTTGTTTCGCTCAAGAACCAGCGTAGGCCGCAAAGCTGCAGACCATCGCACTGGGGCAGCCTGATTTCTCTGTGGACAACTTATTTTGTGCACGCATAAATGGTCGGCTCGCACACGCATAAAAGGTCGGAGCGCCACGCATATTTGGTCGCCATCAACGCATAAATGGTCGGGATGCTCCTCCGGAGGGCTCGTTTTATCTTTACAAATCAAGCACTTACACTCAAACCTTTCCTGCCCCTGTAGTTGCTTCCTCTACATCCTCTAGGTTTTCCCATAGCAGGAAAGGTTTCAGCATCACAAAGCTTGGGTACAGCCGCTTCGCGGCAAACAGCCAAACCCCACAACCAAGCAGACATCTACCAACGCTTCTCAAAATCACCCATGCTGGTTGCACGCACGAACTTCAGGCCATCACCCGATGCAGCGATCGAAGCAAAGTGCTCACCGCCGCACAAGATCTTGCCGACCTCAGCATCTCGCAACGCATCATCAAACAGGCTGCCCTTGGTTTCGACCACGAAGTACAACTTTTCGTCGCCGTCAACCTCCACCAGCACCGCCCAGTCCGGGTTGTAACCTCCCAGCGGTGTGCCGATGGTGAACCAGCCCGGCAGCTTGGCGTACAGCTTGACGGCCGTGTTCTTTTCCAACTCTTCGGCAAACTGCTTCTCAGTCGCCGAGTCGTACACCACCTTTTCATGAACTGACTTTTCAGCGTCCAGCATGTTGGTCAGGTAACCCGTCAACTCCTTCTGCTCGAAAAGCTCCTGGGCGTAGTACTCGCCGTCTCCCAGCCGCCTGTACTTGATGCCATCGACCAGCGCCTGCCGCTTGGTGCGATTGATGCACTCGGCTGCCGCGTCGATGAACTGGGCCGGGTTGAGCTTGAAGTCGTTCAGGTGGCCGCTGTCGGTCAGGATCTTGACGATGCTTTTGCGCGTCAACTGAGTTCTGTCTTGCAGTTCGGTCAGCAGATCGGGCAGTGGGATGTCCCCCTCGGCCATGGACACGAAGTTCGATTTCGCCGTTTCCTTGGTATCAACGCCGCCCTGGCTGATCAACACCGTGGCGGTTCGAAACCTCAACCTCGTGCGCGTGACTGGCGCGTCGGTCAGATACTGGCGGATCGTGTCGGCGCAACGACGGATCAGCAGATCATTGTCAAACTGAACCCGATAGGTTGTCCTGTGTTTAATTCGGTCCCACAGCGCCTTGAAGTCCTCGCTCAAGAACACCTCGCGACGCAGTTTCACCGTCTCACGCTTGTTGGCGTCCTTGATGTCCAGCTTGCCTGCCAACTTGTGCAGCAAGTTGAGAATGGGCTGCTTGGCACTGGCAAATGCCTCGGGCAAGGCCAGGGTGCCCTCCTTCAGCGCCTTGCGCAACGCGTCCAGCACCTTGCCTCGTGCGTCGATCAAGCCCGAGTCCTTCAGGTGATCCCAAAGCTGTTTTGAAAGGTCAACGCCCATCGCCTTGGGTTGGCCGTCGGTGCCGATCACTGCCAGCGGCGCAAACTGGTGGCTCTCGACGATGCCGAAGCGGATGCCGGTGTCCTGCTCGATCTCGCGCTGAAGGTTCTCGGCAAAGGCCTCGTAGCTTTCATTGGCCACCACCGTCAGCGTGTTCACCGCAAAGCCACGCAGCCGTTCACCCTTCTGGTTCACGGCCAGGCGCAGGCCACGGCCGATGGTCTGGCGCCGTTCGCGCTCAGAACTCATTTCACGCAAGTTGCAAATCTGAAAGACGTTGGGGCTGTCCCAGCCTTCTCGCAGTGCCGAGTGCGAGAAGATGAACTTCAGCGGCGTCTCAAAGCTCAGCAGCCGCTCCTTGTCTTTCATGATCAGGTTGTAGGCCCGCTCGGCGTTGTCGCGGTTGCCTTGATTGTTCTCGGCCGTGTCAGTCCAGGTGCCCTTCTTGTCGACGGAAAAGTAGCCGTCATGCACCTCGCCTGGCGCGATGGTGAGGTCGATCTCGGTGAACAGGCTTTGGTAGGCCGGGTTGCGTGCAAGCCGGGCATATTCCTGCTCAAACATCTCGGCGTACTTGCCCTTCAGCGCCTGCCCGTCCTCGTTGTACTGCCGGTAGAAATCCACCTTGTCGATGAAGAACAGGCTCAGCACCTTGATGCCCTGAGGCCCGAGCCGCAGCTCCTTCTTCAAATGCTCTTCGATCGTGCGCCGGATCATCTGGCGCTTGATGGCGTCACCATCCACATCGCCGACCGCTGCGCCCACCGCCAGCCACTGTTCGCCGCCGGGCATGCGAATCTCCACCCTGCCGCCACCTCGTTTGCCCGACGGCGCCTGGATCTCGCCGATCAGGAAGTTCGCGTAAATCTGGCGGCCGGCGTGCTGCTCCAGGTCGTCGCCGTCCTGCACCCACACGTCCTTGCGCACCACCTTGTTGCCCTGCTGCACATCGAGCTCCAGCTGAGCCAGTACCGTACCGCGCTGACTCTTCAGGGCCTGCAGGCGCACATAGGCCTTGTTCTGGCCACCGTCCACCTCGGCAGAAGCCACTTCGATCTGCTTGACCAACTGGCGCTCGTAGGCGTCGATGGCGTCCAGCCGATAGACCATCTGATGCTTGTCGACGTGGGTGGCCGAGTAGCGCAGCGTGCACAGCGGGCCCATCGCATCAAGCGCCTCTTTGCCCCGCCCTTCCAGGCCACCGTCCACGCTTTGCGGTTCGTCCACGATCAGCACCGGCTGGGTAGCGCGGATCAAGTCAATCGGCTTTTCACCGCCCGTCTTCTCGCTGTCCTTGTACAGGTTGTTGACGTCTTTCTTGTTGATGGCGCCGACCGTCACCACCATCACCTGCAGGTGCTGGCTGGTGGCGAAGTTGCGCACCTGGTTCAGCTTGCCTGAGTCGTACAGAAAGTATTCAAACGGCTGGCCGCTGTACAGCGACTGGAAGTGCGGCGCCATGATCTGCAGGCTCTTGTAGACGCCTTCCTTGATGGCCACCGATGGCACCACGATCACGAACTTTGTGAAACCGAAGCGCTTGTTCAGCTCAAACACCGTGCGCAGGTAGACGTAGGTCTTGCCGGTGCCGGTTTCCATTTCGACCGTGAAGTCGCGAGACGTCAAATGCTCGCTCGGCTTCAAGCCATGCCGGGTTTGAACCTTGTTCAAGTTGACCAGCAGGTCCTGGCTGTCAATCTGTAGCCGGTTGCCGATGCCCAGGTCAGATTCCGCCAGGCCCAGCCCGAGCTGCACGCCGTCGCCGGCCATGCCAGGCAGGTGCCCCTGCGCAGCGGGGTCTGCGTAGACAGATCGTGGCGCCGTCACTGTGAACTCAGTTCGGCACACCTCTTGGCCTGAGAACAGATCACACACGGCGCTGATGGCCGCGAGCTGGTAGTCCAGGTTGTGTTCAAACTGCAGTTTCATGATGTCTTCTTGGTCTTTGCCGCAAGCTTGCCGGCGGTGCAAGGCGTTGGCTTTGAGCTGGGCAGCTCCCGCGTCCGGGCCTTCTGCTCCAGCGACTTCAGCTGGTGCGGTTTCATGCTGTCTTGGCCTGTCTCGCGCCAGCGTCAACTAGGCGCACGCCGGGCACTCACGTGCCAGCACACGGTCGCCGACAGCGCCAAAGCGCTGTCGCACGGCGCTGTGAAACGGGCGCAGCTTGTGATTGGCGGGGCAAAGCTCGGCTGTTGCAAAGTATTCCAGCGCTGTGGCGTCGCCTAACAGTTGCTCGATCTCGTCTTCGATTTCTTCCAACCAGCGGCGCCGGCGGTTGACGAGCAGCGGTGCGTTGAGGTTCATCACTCGAATCGTGTAGGCAGCGCGCCTGCGATCGCGGGTAGAAAGCCCGCGCCTGGTTTCCATGCGCCCGTCCACAGCGTAGTGAAAGTAGCGCCGGCAGTCCACCATCAGCGGTTGTATGAAGGCATAGGGGTGATACCTGTTGCCCCGCGCGTGCCCGCCGAACACATCGGCCCTCGTCAAGTGATGAGCGCCAATATCGTCAATGGCCGAAAGCAGCAAGTTGCCATGGTCGAACGTCTGCTGCCGAAACTTCGACTTCGGCTTGACGTGATCGAGGTGCATGCCCAGGTCAGCGGCATCCAGGACAAGCTCGGAGTAGGCGCAGAGCGACAACTGCTCAATTAGGCAAGACGCTCGCGTTTCGGCCTTGCGGCCCCAGTGGTCCCACGCATCGTCCGATGCCGTGCCGGCAGCCAGCTCGGCTTGGTGAGATACGAGTCTGGTTGCCAGCGCATGGTGCCCACCCCCTTTGACAACCGGCCTCATTGGCCCGGCCTCGATGCGGCCTCGCTATCGCCCAAGGCCCGGCGCCGCCGCAAGATCATGTCGGCGCGCACCAGCATCGGATGGTCGTTGCCGAAAATCTCCACCAGTTCCTGGCGCCAGCCTTGAATGTCGGGGTCGTCAAGCTCCGCCTGCTCGACCAAGCTCAAGTAGCGTCGAAGCAAGCCACTCCCGGAGATTTCGGGTTCCGGCGTCACGCCCATGGTCGCTTGCAGCACATCGGCGTTGCTGCGCCCGTAGGTGCGGCCCAGTGGCTCAGTGGCCACGGTCTCACCGGCCACGTTCACACCCAGCACACGGATGTGTTCCTTGCGCACGGTGGACAGCACCTGCGGGCTGTGGGTGGTAACGATCAACTGGATGACCGGGAATGCACGGCGCAGTGAGGCCAGCACCTGTTGCTGCCATTCCGGGTGCAGGTGCATGTCGACCTCGTCGATCATCACGATGCCGGGGGTCAGCAAGGCCGCCTGGGCTCCGAAATGTGAGTTCAAACGAACCATGCGGTAGGCGATGTCGGCCACCAGGGCGATCATGTTTCGCACGCCATCTGACAACTGCCCCACCTCCAGCACACCATGGTCCGGGTGCTCCATCACCACCGACTGGTGCGTGAAGCTGTACCTCAGCTTCTGCCAGCCGGAAGTAGCTAGACACTCGTCCACCGCGCCGCGCACCGCGGCAATCAGTCCTGCAAAAGCAGACTCCACAAGGTCAGCTTCCGCAACGTTCTGCTCACGCTGGCGGTTTTGGCTTTCGGCATTGGCCTGGGCTGCGTAGCGATACCAGTCCAGAAAGAACTTGTAGCTGGATGCCGGATCCAGGCAGTCTTGGTAGCCCGAGGTGCGAGAGTGAAACTCACTTGAGAACACCTTTCCCTCGGTCACCTTCTTCTGCTTCCACAGCCGCCCCGTGCCGTAGTACGCCAGCACGGGCAACACCACGGGCTCGCTGTCCGAAACGGCCTTCTGCAGCCTCTCGCCGATTTGTGTCAGCGGCTTGGCTTCCTTGATCGTCGTGCCCGATTTGGGGCTGTTGACGTTGCGTGCCCATTCCACCGGCTCGCCGTTGACAACACCGGCGGCCCGAATGCACAGCGGGTACTGCGGCTCCATTTCGCGCAGGGCAGCATTGGTGACGCGCAGCCGAACGTCGCGCTGCGTGGCGCCAACGCCGGTACCGGCCATGAAGCTGCCCACGTAGGTGCCAAACGCCACGGCGATCGCATCCATCACCGACGTTTTGCCTGACCCATTGCGCGCGATGAGCACGGTCAATTCGGGGTGCATAGGCACCGTCAGGTGCTCGAAGCAGCGGAAGTTGCTGATCTCTATGGACTGCAGATGCGTCCTGGGCGCCGTGAATGGCACCGAATCCTGTGTCATAACTTGCCTTGTTCGATTGCGCTGCTGCGCCAGCCGCATGCCGTTTGCCATCGGTGGCGGGCCACGGGCCACTGGCTGCCCTCCCCGTCACCGCTGAGCGTCATGGTCTCCCACCTGGGCATTGCGTCACCCGCTGCAGATTGTCGGGGGCTTGGGCCTAGATGCTGCGCACGTCGTCCAGCCCATGCTGACCAAGGATGGCGGCCAAGTTGGTCTTGGCCACGTCGTCGGCGAAGGCGCTGTCTTTGAAGACCAGCTTGGTGGCGACGGCCTTCTGCTGGTCATCGGCGCCCGCCATCAACGCGGCGCTCTGTTCCTTCTGCCAGGCTGCGATGCCCAGCGCCAGCGGTTCGGCCACTTCACGGTCGATGCCGTCGGACAGGCAGGTGATCAGCGCACCTGCGCCGATGTTGTGGACCGTCTTGCCGGCGATCTGGCGGGTTTCGATGGGGACGGCCAGATCGAGGCCGAGTTTGAGAATCAATTCGTAGAGTATGTCTTGTTCGCTTCTATCCCGAACAAGATGCTCCACGTGGTCAAGTAAAGTACCTGTCAGGTCATCCGGATTTGGATTCCAGGCTCGAATGTTGCTGTGCGCCAGCTTAAACGAACGAAAACCCAGATCCCCGGCGAACAGCGGCTGAACATCGCGCTGCGACTTTGATGCTCGCCGGAGTCTTTCACGAGTTATATCCGCAATCGTTTCAAACCCTTCATTACGTGCCTCAAGCGGCTCAGGCAACTGGACAAGAATAAAGCGGCGATTTCCACCATCATCAACATTCGCGTTATAAACCGCGTGTCCCGTCGTGCCGGAGCCGGCAAAAAAATCAAGAACAATGTCAGACTCATGACTCTCAGTTGCCAACCTAAGCATCCGGTCAATCAACTTGGTCGGCTTTGGCGTATCGAACGACTCCGTTTCAGGGAACAAGGCTCGCAACTCATTCTTGGAAGTTCGATTGCTGCCGACGTCTTCCTTCTTCCAGAGTGTCCTGGGTGTGAGGTCTGCGACCTCCCCAAGAAATCGCTTAATACTTGGCCGAGCGTCCCGCTTCGGACCCCACCAAACTCTCCCGTCTGCGTCGAGCTCGCGCAGCTTGTCTTCCGAAACACGCCAATAGCGCCCAGGAGGCGGCGAGAACTGACGGCCGGTAGGTCCCGTAATGGTGTACTGCCCCTTGGAGTAGGGCTTGTTGGCAAACGGGTCCCCTGGAATCCATTCGCCCCTCAAATCGTTATCCGGATTTGTGTAAATCGAATTCGCCTCGTCGGTGCGCGCCAACTTGATCGGCGACCATTCAGGATTCCTTGAATAGACTAAAATGAAATCATGATCTTCTGAGAACTGCCGTGCTGTATTTCGTGGCGAATCAGCTTTCTCCCATATCACGGTTGCTGAGAAGTTCTCCGGCCCAAATACCTCATCCATCAGATCTCGAAGATGGTGGACCTCCCTATCGCCGATCGAGACGAAAATTACCCCTTCAGAATGCAACAGATGCCTGGCAAGTTGCAGCCGCGGATAGATCATATTCAACCAGTCGGTGTGAAAACGACCGCTGGCATCTGTATTACTGCTGATCCTTCTTCCACTATCCACCTGACCTGTCAACTCCAGATAGTTTTTAATACTGTCCTGAAAGTTGTCGGGGTATACAAAATCTTGCCCTGTGTTGTACGGGGGGTCGATATAAATCAGCTTCACTTTGCCCGCATAGCTCTTCTGCAGCAGCTTCAACACTTCCAGGTTGTCGCCCTCGATCATCAGGTTCTGCGTGGTGTCCCAATCCACGCTCTCCTCCGAGCAAGGCCGCAGGGTGCCCGTGCTGAGCGTCAGCGCCAGTTGCCGGGCACGGCGCTTGCCGTGCCAGTTGAGCCCGTACTTCTCTTCGCGCTCGTCCACGGCAGCGCCCAGCAAGGACTTCAACACCTCAAAGTCGATGCCGCCGTCGACAACCACCTCGGGGAACAAGGCCTTCAGGCGTTCCAGGTTGCCCTGCACCAGGTCGGCGCTGCGCGCTTCGGCACTGCTTTTGTCGATGGGGCGGATCGATGGGCCTGCTTCGGTCTTGGTCATGTTGTCAATGTCTAGGAGTTGTCGCTCATCGGTTGAGCCAATCGTGTTCAAGGCTGCTGCGGCCGCCGTGTCGGTCGTGCCCAGTCACCTGCTGGAAGCTCTGGCTGATCGGCACGCCGGCCTCGTAGCACCAGAACGCCGCCAAGCCCCGCCGGCACGGCGTCGTTGGTGCGGCCTTCCATCAAAGCGCGCACGTGGGCGGGCGCGATCGACCGGATGCCCACCGCGGGCTTCTCAATGGCCCCGTCGGCGAACCGCCCTCGCTGCGTCGGTTCCTTCACCTCAAAGGCTTCCTGCATCAGGGCCCAGGCGCTTTCCGGCAGTTCGTCATCGCTGTGCCAACCGCGGCACACCAGGTGATGCCATGGCAGGGCACCGCGCATCACGGCCGCAAAGTCGCGCGATTCTCCGGTCTTCTGCAAACCCTCGATGTGCGCCAGTGTTGTCAGTGAACAGCCCAGCGACTCCACCGGAGTCGGCAAGCGAAACCGAGTCGGCTTAAGGATGCCCGGCTGCAACGGTGTGTGCAGATAGAAGCAATACAGCGGAACCAGCCCGTCCCTCTTGGCTTCGCTCTTCAGCTTGGCCAACTGGTACACCTTGGGCTGCCCTGTCTTGCCAGACTTGTAGTGCAGGTGCGCAAAACTGTTGGTCTGCAGGTGCAAGACCTTGGCCTGCACTCGCAGGCCCAGCCAGCGCGTCATGTGGGAGTTGGTCAGCCACCATTCCCAGTCGGCACCGTTGCGCCCCTCTTCGGCCTTGGTGAAGGTTTGGCAAAAGATGTCGGCGGGGTGCCGGTCTTTCAGTTCCAGAATGTTGGTGTCGGTGAAGGTCTCTTCCAACGGCTGATGCCCCACACGACGCGCACGGCCCATGTGGTCGAAAGTGCGGTAGGCCAGCGACCTGAAGGTTTCGCAAAGGTCAGCGGTCATGACGGCACACTTTGGAGTTGTTGGTTCAGCGCCAGCAGATCAGCCTGCAGCCGCTGCACTTGCAGATTCAGCTTCACGCGCTGGTTCAGTTGTCGCGCCTTGGCGGCACCGGCACGCGCAGTGGCTATGTGCTGCAGCACGCCTTGCCGCTTAGCCAGTGCTTGCCGCTGAGCTGCCGCGGTGTGGCCATCCACACCGGAATTGAACTGGCCTGTCACCTGCGCCACGGCCAGCGCGGTGATCAGGTCGGCGTAGGCCTGGTACATCGCCGCCAAATTCAGCAATGCACTGCGCGGCAGCGCGTCCAGAGCCAGGCTGGCCAAGAACTGCGCTTCAGCCGCCGTGGCCTTGGCGGCGTCGAAGGTGTGAGTTTGTGCGGAATCGGCCACCACCCATTTGCCCGCCTCACCCAGAGACGCCCGCTTGTGCGCCAGCGACAAGCGCACGCCGGCGGGCAGGTGCACCGCCAGCAGCACGGGGTATGGGATGGCGCGGTGGATGAGCTGCAGCAGCCGCCGGGCCTGCGCATCGCTGGCATCGGGCCGGAGCTGGGCCGACAGCACGGCCAGCTCGATCACATCCGCCGGCCTGTCCGCGACCGCGCCCAACACATCGGCCGGCGGTGCTGCGCGATTCAGCGGTACTGCGTCATCGGCAGCCGCATTAAACGCCGGCACGCCCACGGTGCTGGGCTTCAGCGTGGCATGCCACATCAGTTCATCCAAGGTGTCGTTGATCAGGCGCTTGTCGGCGGCAGTCGGGGCGCCCTGCTCCGCCAACATCTTCTTCGCAACGCGCTGCGCCACCAGCGCCTGTGCTGGCAGCCGGAATGCGTCGATCAACACTTGCGCCGACATGGCCCGCGGCTAGGCCAGGCTGGCGCCGAAGGCCTCGATGGTTTCTTCGCTGTCGCGGCCCGGCACGGTTTTGCCGGTGGCTCCCTCGATCAAGCCAAGCAGCGAGCGTGCACGTTGCTGGATGAAACCGTCAAAGTCGTTGGACCGCAGCGCCGGTACAGGAACGCAATGGGTGGCCAAAAAACCGTCGAGCGCCGCAGTGTCGACCTTCTTCAAGGTCTCAATGCGCTTGAGGTAAACGGTTGGTGCGTCACCACCGATGGAGCGGTTGGTTTCGGCCGCCAGCGGCGCCTTGTTGACCACGCTGTTCCACTTTTCACGCGGCAGCTTGGCGTCTTCACACCACTTGCGGGGAAAGACGTGGTGGATGTCGACATTGCGCTCGAAGTAGGTGTGCAGGTCGATGGGCGTGCCGGTGATGAAGTCGCGCCCGCCCTGCTGCATCAGCAGCGCCGCCAGCCCCTTGTAGGCCGCTGCCAGACGCGACTGCAAGGACAGCAGGCGCGTGGGGGCGAAGCTTGCATCGCGCACGGTGCGCGGCTCGTCACCGCCCGCGATCCACTGCGCCACGCCGGGCAGGTCAAGCCCGAAGCGGGTTTCGTTGGCGCTGCCGTACAGCTCGCCGAACACACCACACCAATACCAGCGCAGCAGCTTCTGCTTGTTGCCATGCGGGTCTACCTGGGCACCCAGCGCCGCACAGATGGCGGCCATAGGGATCAGTTGCGTGGCGTAAGGCAGGCTGCGTGCGTCGAAAATCTTCTGCTCGGCCAGCAGCTCGGCGGCCTTGCGGAAACCGGCTTCCACCGCCGGCGCGTGCTTCTTGAAGCTGGCCAGGCTGAGGCGCAGCACGTCGGCCCGCTTGCAGGCCACGGGCAGCTCTTTGTTGGCCAGGTGCCGCTCGTAGCTGGCCAGCAGCGTGACGGCGGCCAGAAAGGCGGTGCCGTCGATGGCGTCGAGCACAGGGCGCTTGTCGCGCAGGCGCTTTTCACGCGCGGCCCAGTCGTCACGCAACAAGAATTCTTCGGCCGCGAAGGTGGCGGTCATCAACTCAAACACCGTCAGCGACACACCGCCCTGGTTGACTTTCTCGAACACCTGGCAAACGGCCTCGCGCGGGGTGTCGACCGACATCTCGATGGCGGGCACCTTGAACTGCTGGAATGCCAGCCAGATCGCGTTCTTGAATTTGAAGAGGAACATCTGCGCATCGCTGTTGCCGCCGTGGTGCTGGGCGTAGCCCATTTCCCACTTCATCAACGCCTCGGCGTCGAACATCAGGAACAGCGGAAACATGCGCTTCTCATACTGAAGCTTGGGCGTGCTGAGGTCGAGGTCGACTTTTCGGCCAAAGTCGCTGGTCTTCTTCAGCGTGGCGGGCACCGAGACGACTGCGTCCTCCCGGTCGGCCATCGGGTCCAGGCACATCGCCATGTCTAGGAAGTAAACACGCTGAATGCTCTCGCCTTTTTCGGTGCGCGTGTTGACCGGCTTGCCGCTGCGCAGTGCCAAGAACATGGAGGTCAGCCGCTGCTGGCCGTCGAGCACCAGGGTTTTCGGCGCGGGGGCAGGCACGATGCCCACGCCTTCAAACAGGCGCGGCTTGAACGGCACGCCGCCGGCCTCCAGGAACATGACTGCGCCGATGGGGTACGAAAGCGACAGGCTGGCGATCAGCGAGCTGATGTGTTCGTCGTCCCACACCCAGCCACGCTGGAAGTCGGGCAACTGCATATCGCCTTTGGCGATGGCGTCCAGCACATCCTTGAGTGCCGGTTCTGCGGTTCTGAAAGTCACTTTTTATTCTCCCTGTCCTCGAATCCCCGATGGTCGCCTGACCTCGGCCCTGCGCTCAGTGCGCCTGCGTCACAAAAGCTCAGGCCGGTGTGCTGCCAGCCAGGCACGCACGTGCGCCAGCAGGTCTGATGCGCTGGCCAGGCACTCGGCAGCGGCGGCATCAGACACCAAGTCACCCGAGTAGTCCGACAAGTTGCGCTGTTTGCGAAGGGCATCGAGCACGATGACCTTGTTCTGAGCCAGGCCCACACTGGTAGGCAGCGTCTGAATGGCGGTTTGATGGTGGCCAGGTTTGCTGGTCATCGTGCGGTAGCCGTTGGCGTTGAGCGCAACCATCGCCAACTGCATGATGGCTTTGTAGGAAGCGTCGAAGCGGTTCTCGGTGCTCAGACCCTGCAGCCGGGCGTCGGCCAGATTGCGCTCGGCAGCGGCCAATAGCTTGCCGATGTGCGCCTTGTCTGGCGCCACTGCGTCGAGGCTAAGACCCAACAAGTTCTTCAAGGTCATGGGCATTGCCGATCAGGAAGATTTTGGGTTTGGCCAGCACGTCGCGCAGGAACGGCTCGGCGGCGGCCTTCTCGGTGAACTCAGGCGTCGCAAAGACCTTAGGGTTGACCTCGCGGCCGAGGATGGCCTGGCAGGGGTAGAGCAACTCGACGGCTTCGCGAAAACCGAGTTCGCCGATGAGCATCACGTCGACATCGCTGCCCGCGGTTTCCTCCCCGCGGGCCACTGAGCCAAACACGAAGGCCAGGCGCAGCTTGGTCGCTGCCGGCGCCAGCGCCTGCACCAGCACATCGGCCAGGCCCGAGGTCTTGCGCAGGATGCTGGCCAGCTCGGTGTAGATGGGGCCGCTGGTATCCGCGCTGTAAACCTGCTGGTTGCCGCGTTTGGTGCGCTTGAGCAGGCCCACCTCGGCCAGCTTGGTCAGCTCGCGGGTGATGGTGCCGGCCGGCAGGCCCGTGCGGCGGGCAATTTCGCGCCCGTGCAGGGCCTCGTCCGGGCGCAGCAGCAGTAAGCCCAGCACGCGGCGTCGGTACTCCGGAAACAGCAGTGAGGGCAAAGACTGATGCATAGAAGGCGTCGATTGTCGCTTTATTGGCATCGTTAATCAATGCCGAACAGGCCGTGCATGGCTCAGACGATGACCAGGAAAGCGACCACTTCAAAGTCCCCCATACCCGCAAATTCGCCTTTCTTGGCGTGCGTGCCGCCCGGCGTGAAGAGGCTGGCGACCGCGCGCTCCTGCGACTTGCCGACGATGCTGGCGATGGCCTGCTGCAGCAACACCTGATAGGGCTGCATCTGGCGGCCTGCCCGAGTGGCCTTGTCGAAGCGGGCACAAGCCTGGGCATCAGACAAATCGCGGCCCAGGCACAGGCCCTTCAAGCGATCGAGCACCTGCTTGGCCTGACCGTGCGGCAACTGCACGGCGCCATCGTCGCCCACGTGCACCACATAGTGTGGCGCCAACGGATAGCCGGGCTCGATGGTGGCCAGTGCCGCGTCGCCCACCGCACGCAGGCAGAAGATGGCGCCAGGCGCCAGCACATCGGTAGCACCGGCGCTGGACGTGACGGCGTAGGCACCCAAGGGCATTGCGGCCAGCTTGCCGGGGTGCTCACGCAGGTAGCCGGCCAGCTCGATGCGGTAGTCGGCCAGCGTCAAATCGGCGATGGATATGCCGCTGGACAGGTCTTCCAGGTCGATGACGGCTTCTTGCAGCTTCTGGAGTTGCTTGCGCCGGTACTCCAGGTCGTTCATCAGGTTGCCGGCGTCACGTTCGATCAGATTTTCTTCGCCAGTGGCCGAGATGTCGAGCAGCACCATGCGGCCGCTGACGCGCTGCTCCAGGCCGATGTACTCATCCAGCGCCATGTTGGGCCAGAAGTTGACCAACTGGATCACGGCATTGGGCGAGCCGATGCGGTCGATGCGCCCGAAGCGCTGGATGATGCGCACCGGATTCCAGTGAATGTCGTAGTTGACGAGGTAGTCGCCGTCCTGCAGGTTCTGGCCCTCCGAGATGCAGTCGGTGGCGATCAGCAGGTCGAGCTCACCCTCACCGGCAAACTCTGCGGGGCGCTCTTTGGCCTTGGGCGCGAACGCGGTCAACACACTGGACAGATCGGTGCGCAGGCCAGGCAGGTTGGTCTTGTTGGTGCCAGAGCCCGTCACCAGTGCGCCATGCAAACCCAGTTCAGCATGCGCCCAATCGGCGATGGCGTCGTACAGGTACGCCGCTGTGTCGGCGAATGCTGTGAAGATGATCAATTTGCGGTTGGGCCGGCCGTCCACGGTGTTGATGGGTTGAGCCACCTTGTCTTTGACCAGGGCGCGCAATGCCGCCAGTTTGGCGTCGCGCGCCCTGTCCACCGCGCAGGCGTTCGACAGCAGCGTTGCCAAGCGATTGCGGTCTTCGATGAGGTCTTGCCGCCAGCGTATGCGGTCCACATCTTGCAGCAGCACCTTGACCTTGCGGCCAACCAGCAAGGACTCAAACGCCGGGTTGTCGACCTCGACGTCTTCGATGCTCAGTTCTTCGATGGCCTCGCTGTGATCATTCAGCTTGGTGAGCAGCCCGTTCACATCGGCCAGCTGGCGCTCGACCGTCAGAGCGAAGGCATGCACCGAGCTTTCCATGCGCTTGAGCAGGTTCACGCGCATCAGGTGGATCAGGCTCTCTTCACGGTCGACCTGACGGAAGATGCTCTCGCCACCCCGGATCGCTACGCTGTACTTGGCGTCGTACTCAGCCTGCTTGGCTGGCAGCACGTAGCGCAGTGGCGCATAGGCACTGAGGTTCAAGCGACGGATGTCGGTGTTGATGTCGACGATCGCCGGGAACAGACCGGCTGAATCCACATCGGCCTTGACGTTGATGGGCCGCAGCCGCTTGGGGAAGGTGCCGGTTTCGGCCGTGCCGTAGTACTTCTCGATGTGCTTTCGCGAACGGGCGATGGTCAGCAAGTCGAGCAGGCGGAAGTAGTCGAAACCCAGCATGTCCATCAAACGCGCAGGCCGGCGCTCAGTTTCATCGAGTTGCTGCCAACGGTTGAACTGGCCTTGGGCGAGGCGAACGGTGGTCTCGACGCTGGGCAGCCCATGCTCGGCCAGCGCGTCGTCTCGTCCCTCAGTGACGAAGGCAATCTGATTCTTCAGGTCGGCCAGCCGGTTGTTCACCGGCGTGGCAGAGAGCATCAGCACCTTGGTCTTCACGCCGGCCTGGATGACCTGCTGCATCAGGCGCTTGTAGCGGCTGTCACGGTCGCGGTGGTTCTGCTTGTTGCGGAAGTTGTGCGACTCGTCGATGACCAGCAGGTCGTAGTTGCCCCAGTTCACGTGCGCCAGGTCAATGTCGCCCGAGTAGCCGCCATCGCGTGACAGGTCGGTGTGGTTCAAGACGTCATAGTTCAGACGGTCACCGGCCAGCGAGTTACGGCGGTCATTGGCTTTGTAGAGCGTCCAGTTTTCACGCAGGCGCTTCGGTGCGAGCACCAGCACGCGGTCGTTGCGCAATTCGTAGTACTTGATGACGGCCAGTGCCTCGAAGGTCTTGCCCAGGCCCACGCTGTCGGCCAGGATGCACCCGCCCAGGCGTTCAAGCTTGTCGATGGCCCCGACGGCGCCATCGCGCTGGAATTTGTAGAGCTTCTTCCAGACATGGGTGTTGCGGATGCCGGTGGCGCTCTTGATGATGCGCTCTTCATCCAGTTCGTCCCCCAGGTCCTTGAACAGGTTGTAGAGGACACCAAAGTAGATGGTTGACGGCGCTTCGTGGTCGGCAAGGCGCTTGATCTGGTCCATCAACTGCTGCTTGGCGCCTGGGTCGTCGCCCACCGCCTGCCAAGTGGCTTCAAACCACTGCGCGAACATCTGGCGCTCAGATTCGGTTTCCGAGCATTGAATCAGGCTGAACCGGTTACCAGGAGCGAGGCCGAGGCCTCGGGTGGTAAGCGAGCAGTCGCCAGTGATGGCAACACCGCGAAGGGCTTCGGCCGCGACGCCGTCGGCCTCGGCGGATTTGGTGATGAGCGCCGACTGCGGCAGTCTGCCCGGCACCATCCGCACATGGGCTGCCTGGTCAAGCCACTGAAGCAAATCAGCGGCCAGGCCACGGGCTTGAAGCGCGTTCCGGCGCTCTCGGTCGGCGTCGTCACCGAGCAAGCCGCGGGCAAGCGGGTTAGGTTCAGCATCAGCGGGCACGCTGTGAGAGCCAGCAGCCTTCGGCGCCGCGGTTGCCAAGTTGGACAGCAGAAGCCGCGTGGCGCCTGCAGAGGCCAACAGCCGCGCCAGTGCATCAAAAGCAAACAACGAGAGCCCATCACTGGCGGCGTCCACCTGCGAGGCAGGTTGGATGCTTGGAGCCAGATGGTCCAGTACCCGGTCGCTCCCCACATTTCTTATCAAGCGCATCTGGGCTCCTTAGCCGTCTTCACATTCAAGAGACCTTCCGCGCATGGGCCAGGCATCGGCGAGGAGGCATCTCCCCCCAAAGTTGCTCGCCGGCTTTGAGCGTCATGCCTCACTTTGAGTCAATGGGATGGGCTTCGGCATTGACCTCGCCAAGTCGACCAGCCGTGCTCCAGCACCGGTGAATCGCTCAAATCTGCAACCAAAGCCTGCTCAGGACCGAGCGAACACATTCGTTGTTCATCCTACCCGCTCACTGGTCTGATCAATTCGCGTGGTGCCGCGACGAATCCGCGTCGATCGTCGACGCACTACTGTGCCTCTGAAACTACAAGTGGTGTTGTAGGCGCGCATCAGATTAAAAAACTCTCCAAACCCACCGCATAACACGCAGTCCACACCAGTCAGCTTTAGTCATACAGAGACAGCGCCAGTCAAATCCGTGTACCGCGCACAACCTCTCCTCGCGCCATTTACTGCGGACTCGTCAAACGGCATAAAGGCTTTACCTCGGCGCGAGCGAGGCAACCGATCGGCTCAAAGCCCAGGAAGTCCAACATGCAAGACACCAATAACGCGAGTCCGGCAGCCCCGCTCAATGAGCCTCGAATTTTCGAGCCAGCAGCGGGCAAACCGCCAGCGTACGGATCGGGGCTGATCGAGATCATGACGAGGTTGAATTCTCAAGCTGATGAACTCACTGAGGCTCGCCGCGAACTCGACCGGTTTCGGGCGAATGGCTACGGTCATTCGCACATTGTTGAACTGGATCCTCGATGCGTTTCCTACGGCGCTTGGACGCACCACGCCATAGACGACTGGCAGGCTGCATCATTCACTGCGATGAAGGAATCTATCGCACGTGGCTCTGGCAACCTTCAACCAATCAAGGTCCGACCGGCTAACGCGCTGACCGCGTTCCAGGCACTTTCTGGCGAGCGCCCCGCAGAGTTTGAACTGATCTTCGGCTCAGCTCGTCATCGGGCCTGCTTGGAACTCGGAATTCCAGTATTGGCAATCGTCGAGTGCGTCTCGGACAAAGAACTTGTTCGCCAATCCGTTACGGAGATCACTTTCGACCGCCGCTGGCGACCATGGAAATTGGGGGCGGCAATTCGAAGCGCCATTAATGCAGGAATCTTTCCGTCTTATCGTCGGGCCGCCGACGAACTCGGATTGAGCGTGTCGGAGGTATCCGCTGTGCTCGGATTGACCGATTTGCCGCTACCCGTCCGGCTGTCCTTCGGTCGCCATGAGCTTCAGCTGCGGAAAGTCATGAAACTGCGGATAGCATTCGAGATAAATCCTGATCTCTTGATCCGCAATGCTCGAACGCTTGACTTCAGCCGGTGCCGTTCTGCCAGCGGAGTCTTAGCCATTCTGCTGAGGACCGCGCCTTGACCGCGGCGGATGAGAGCATCGGTGATGCCGCCATTTCAAAATTCCCGATCGATCAATGTGAAGCGGCTTGGCTTTGCAGTTTTCAGAGCTTTGATAATGCGCCAGGCTTTCGGGATATCACCGTCAACTGCCTAATACGTGGCCACGGTAGAACCGTATTCGTCGAGCTGATGCTACCCGCGATCGACGCGCTACGCTTGGCTAGATTTGTCTTCCAGGTAAATGTGGCATCTTGGTCCGATGGCAATCGACCGATCGATGCTCTGCCGGGTGAGCAGTTCGACGGTCCAGCAGAGAATGCTTGGTTGGAAGGATCACCATGATCGATCCATGCAGGACTCCTGTTTTGAGTCGGGCCGCCCAACATCAGGAGCCACCATCCCGGCGTAGCCGGGATGGTGGGGCAAGGCGTCCAGCCGCAGCCCCCAAATCGGCTCCCGCCCCCAGGCGGGATCGATTTGGGCGGGGGGAGCCACAGCCCGTGGGACCGCGACAGCGGGCCAGGCGCCCCCAGGCGCCGTCAGGGCAGTGGGGGGCGAAGCCCCGGGCGCCGGCGCAAAGCGCGGCTACCTCCGGTGGACTCACGCAGAGCGTGAGCCGTGCCCAGCGGGCACGGGGTCGGTGCGTCCAGCACCGAGGCGTAGCCCAAGACGTTGGAGAGCGAAGCGACCCGACGGCGCAGCCTCTACCGGAGGTAGCCGCGCTTTGCGCGGGCGCCCCCCCGAGTCGACCACAGGTCGACGCTGGAGGCCGAAGGCCGCGAAGGCATGTCAACGCGGACAGACGGGGCGTCCAGCCCCGTCACGCCTGGGGAATCGGCGCCAGCCGACGGACCAAAGGTCCGCCCGGGCGGGTGGCCGGGTTGGCGTGCTTCAAGCCGACACATCAAACATTGCTCCGTCCCTGGCTTCGTCGCGCTCTTCGTAGCACCTCGACGATGACTCGACGATCAACGCGATGAAGCCAGAAACGGTGAGGGTCAATCCACACGACTACCTTGATGGGACGTCGCCCTCCGCGCGGGGTCAAGTAAACGAGCGCCTGGCAACAACGTGGCTCTACCTCTGGGGTTACAGCAGCGCCGGCATGATTTGCGCGCTACTGCAGAAGAAGGCCTACGGCTGGACAACCAACGCAAAACGCCGCGGGATTGTTCGTATGACCAAGACGCGATCTGGATCACCACGTGAATTGGTAACGTTGACCGAAACCGGCCAGGCACTGGCGGAGCAAAATGCGGACGAGGTATACGAATATCGCGAACGCGAGCCAGAGTCGATCGTCCAGGCGACCATTTGGCACCAGTTGCTAGCTCAGAAGGTGACAATTGACGCAATGCATGCAGCCGTTATTGTCAGCTACAGGACTGAACGCCAAGAAATCGGTAGAAGCCGGCGCAATGAAAAGAAGCCAGACGTCGTTTGGATTTTGGAAAATGGCGATCGGGTTGGCATTGAGATCGAGCTCACCAGCAAATTCGAAAGGCGACTCGACGAATTTGTCTTTGGCATCTACTCTGCGTTGAGCCCGCGTTCAAACAAAGAAGAACCGAGCTTTGCCAAATTCATCGTCATCACCGACTCAAATGCGATTGCCAAACGGTATGCCGCTGCAATGACAGTGGAATCAAATATGCGTACGTGGAAAAAGAGTGCTCGCGGTGTCTGGGTGGTTGATCAAGTCCTGCAGGTGCCCGTATGGCTTCATCAGCGAGTTGAAATCATGGTAATTGAACGGTGAGAATTTCCAGCATCGTCATCACGCTCCTTGCTTTGTTGCTGGGTTCCGGATGCGACTCCAGACGAGTCCGGGAGATTTCGCCTGTTGCAGTCGAGATGGACTGGCAACGCCCAGATTTCTCAACTCTGCGGAGCGCAATTGAATTGTGCAACAGGGCACTTCTGGACAACTGGGCACACATCGATCTCTGTGCAGCACGAAGACACGAAGTTCAGGTGGCGGTTGATGCGACAGGGCTTTGCAGTAGCTCAAACGCTGAACTTGTTGTATGCAAGAAATTAGTTAGGGATACGAGTGACCAACTTGAAAACTTGATGGCCAGCGCAAATCTCGTTCAGTCCAATTTCAAGAAATCGATGCGCATCAGAGCCTACACATGGATTGATAACGAGTGGCTCTTGGCTCATTGGGCGTGGCGAGACCGTCAGCAAGTCATCCGCAACGATCTTGCAGGCACGCTATCTGCAGTTTTAGTATTTTCCTTCTTGACGTCAGCAATTACGTTTTTTGGCATCAACGTCTGGCAGTACCGAGCTAGATTAGAGATGCTTGCCGCCAAGTCGCTGCTGCGGGCAAAGAAAAATTCTGAAGTCTCCGACCTGTGGACAGAAAATCAACATGAGCGCCGATGGCTGGTCGTTCTACATCGACGAATCGCGGATCACGGCATCGGTCATTTTGAATTCGATCCTGCCCAATACTTCGAATCCGAACCGCACAGTAGTTCTGCTCCGGAAAGCACGCCAGCCAAAATGACACTTTCGCGACTCGGTGAAGCCATCGGTGGGCGCACGGTCAATTCAGCCAAATCTTCAGATTCCTCCGAATCACCACCGATGGCGATTTCAATTTGGGAAGGGTCGTCGGGGCAGCATGAGCGCGACAAGAAGCCGGTGCAAATGGAGGTAACTCACCGCCCCACGGGCATCCGGCTAGTTATTACGAGTATTGTGGATAGCAGAAATGAAGGCTGGCGCTTTGAAGCTTATCTCGGAGATATAGCAAGGCGCCTTCCGTTTCCGCGTCCACCTACGCTTTCGTCAAAAAAAGGCGAGGCGGATTGGCTCCTTCATCTGAGTTTCGCTGAGATACCGTGGAGCCGGTCAGATACCGCGATAACCGCGGGGCGCGCGTTCTTGCTCCGCGCGATGAGCGCCAAGGAGATCCTCAGTTCGGACGGTGCTGCGGTTCCAGACTGCTGGATTCCGTATCCCTACATGGTCTCCAGGTGCTTGGATAGACCTAGGGAATCGGACGCGCACCTTGATTTGAGCGGTAGGCCTAGCCATAGTTAGCCGCTGCGGCGCGCGGTGACCTTGCCTGTAAGAGACGGTACTCCCCAGCCAGTTCTCCGACCTAGTATTGCTGAGTCAAAATACAAACATTAACCGAGCATTGCTGTTCGTCGAGTATACGAGCCGGTTAGTTGCTATCAATTGCACACCTCCTGCTGGAAACCGCATGATCTGACGGTATGCAGCCGTGTCAGAATCGCTTCCCGCAAAACATACTGCGCCCCATTGAGGTTTTAGGCCCCGCTCCTGGGCCAGCTTCACCATGAATGCGATGGCGGGCCCAATTGGGTTATTGCCAGCTGCGCTTGTCTCATATTGAGTCGATGGAAGCACAGTACACCGCAACTTGAATTCAAACACCACATCGAGCTTCGTGCTCGACACGGGAGAGACCACGAGCATATTGACATCTAAGGACAAGGCGTCAACGTCTGCCCTTTTGATGCGCGCTGGCATCTCGTTTGCGATTCGCTGAGCGTCGATCGGAACGACCATCTCGCCGGTCGTACCCTGCACAAAAATGAATGGCAGGGGCTCGACGCTCAGTAGCTCGGCAACCCGCTTCTCGAAATCCATCGCGAAGGCTGCGGGCATGAGCATGATGAGGGCCGGCGCAGTCAATAAACGCTTTAGCCAAAGTGAAGGGGTGGTGGGCAAGTGGGCTCCTAGCGCCGAGTGCTTCGGCAGCCCGAATGTTATCAATAGACACGTGTCTGTTGACAACAAAGTGTAGACATTTCCGATGGATGCGACTCAGCCGAAACCCACTATTGATTCAGGCACTTTCGGCTGTCATCAAGGCCAGGCGGCTCGAACTGAACCTGACACAGGAAGAACTCGCGGGCCAGATTGACCTTGACCGGCCCTTCATCACCTTGATGGAGAGCGGGAAGAAACAGCCCACAGTGAGCGTGCTGTGGCGCTTAGCCGGCGGTCTGCAGTTGACGGTTGCCGAATTGGCTGCCCGGGTAGATGAACGTCTTGCACGACTTCAAACAGCGCCCGGCGCCGGAACGGCAGAGTGACCTTGCCGCAACCGGCGCGAGCAGTTCGCAACTGCCGGGCGGCACAAGTCTGTGCCACGGCCCTGGCCTCGTCCGGCAGGCGGAGCCTGTCGGTCGGATAGCTATCAGCTTCCTGGTGCCGCGGTGAAGTCACGCTCACGGCCGTTGGTGATCCGCACAGAATTTTCACTGCCGGCCGGCCTCGGATGACTGATTTAGGGCGGCCAGCATTGGCGCCACAACTGCAGCACACCATTGTCGTGATCTGTAGCCGTCAAGTCTGCAGCTGATTGCTCTCTCACTTCCGTCAACCGAATTCATGCCTGTCCCATACCATCGTGATAGGCCACCTCTACCGGGTTGTTTCCCATGAACATCCAACTGAATTCCGCCAATCTCGCGATTTATGGCGAAGGCAAAGTATTGCCTCGAAGAAACAATACAGATTCAAGTTCTCAGTCACCTCAGAATTTCGGGGTATCAGCCAACCCGATCGATAAGGTGACCATTTCAAGCACCGGCAAAGAAATGGCTGAATTAGAAGGTATTCATTCAAAGCCAAGAACCGCTACTCAGCAGCAGGTTCTCAATTCTCTAAATAACGATTCATCGGATTTCGACGAGATGGCATACGGAATAGCTCACATACCAAGCCAGGTCTGTTACGACATCAGCTCCGGCGAGATTCGACTGGCCAGCACAGGACAAAGCATGGAGGACGAAGGCGTCAGGAATGCATATGTTGCAAACTTCAAGCGCGAGTCTTCCTTCATCGACGCAAAACTGCTCCAGATCTACGATATAGAGAAAGCCAAAGGCTCCGATTCCAAAACGATCATCGCGGCCATAACTGACTTCAAGAACGCTCAGTCAGACTCCTACCTTGACGCGACCGCCTTCCGATCCTTCTGACGAACACACTTCGGGCGCAAAGCCTGACTTGATTAGCGATGAACCTCAGCAACCCTGATTCCTCGCTCGGGCTGGCTGGGCGTCTTGGCCAGCGCTCGCAGCAGGCTGCCGAGCATGGCCCGCATGTCGTAGCGCAGGTTGCTTCCGGCTGGAGCGGTTGCCGGGTGGGGCTTGCACCCACTGGAAAGCGCCGCCTTTTCACGGCGCACGCCAAGTGCGGTCGATTCCGAATGGCAGCTTCGCAGCAAGCTGGACATTACATGCAGGAAGATTTCCCGTAAGGACACAAAGTTCCTGGCCCACAGAGCACATGGGGCGTTGCGATGGTTTGATATATTTGGAACTGAAACTCTTCAGGAAGGGCATCTAAAAATATTTAGTCTGATGTCGTCCGTCGCTGGACCACACCGCGCCTGAAAACTACTATGATGCACGGTATGATCGAGAACAAAATTTCCATAGGCAACTTTCTCATAATATTCTCGCCATTTATCGTGGCGTCGATTGCGGGTTTGATATTGCCCTCGGTACCGCGTCGTCCATGGAGTTGCCACCCAGTGCACAGACTTTTGCAGCATTTAGATAACCTACTGTACAAAAGGTTTGGTCGGAACCATGCTCAAAGTTTAACTGAGTTGCTAAATGGAGCGCTTCACGGCTCTTTGCTCGGTGGATTTCTCTGGATGTTCGGCCTTCCTCAACTGACCTACTTAAAACTCGCAGTGGCGTTTTCAATTTTCTGGACACTTGCCTCCTTATATTGCCGTCGTACCAAGCGGTGCAAAAGATCGAAATTTCTACTAATATTTTATATGTCTCGGCCGGTACGAGCTGTGTGCAACTGGCAACGTCAACTGACCGCGCGGATTCACACTTAACGGCTCGGCCGTTCATAGTGACGAGATGCGCGAGTGCTGCAGATAACGCACTGACTGTTTGTTCGGCAGGTTTATAATTATTTTTTTATATGCCTACGGCGGTGCGGCCATTTCCGAATTGATTGGTGTGCTTAATAGCCAAGCCTATGCCGGAGTTGATTTTTATTTCTACTTGCGTTCAAAGATTGATGCGTCGGGAGGTCGAAAAATGACACGTAATCTCTTGCTCAAACGCAACCACTACAGCAGCCGATGTCGCCCACTTAGCATGGATGTCAAACTTCAGCTTTTGGACCATGAATCCGCGCCGAGCTAGTACCGCTCCGGGTCGAAAGGGTAGGTTTGCTGCTTTCGGATGTAGTCATTCGGCCGAAGGCGCCCGCAGCATCGCCGACGGCGAGCTCTACTTCCGGAGCCAGTCAACGAGGTCAACACCGTCTTGAGCAATCTCAAGACGATGGTCGGCGGCGGCTACAAGGGATTCAGATTTATTCCTCACCAGAAGTCAGGCCGCGTGTAGTCAGTCAGTCGAACATCGACGACATGTCGTTACTGTCCCATGAGTCGAACTGACTTTCGGTCATGCCGAAAATGTTGCCGTTCACGTCCATATCGTCGTCCATCATCATGGTGCCGTCGACGTTCGCAATGGGGTCGAAGCTATTGCGCTCCATCCACAAATCATCGCAGGCTCGAAATACACGGCCTGGACGCCGGCAGTCCGCTGCCGGCTCATCCGTGTCCAGATGACTTATGCGGCCCACCGCCCACTGCGACTTGTTTGGAAGGTCTCTGTCGACGTCAAGGCTTGCCACCTCATTTTTGGGGCTACCTGCGTAACACGCAGCCGATGCGCCCACCTGCGCTGTGAGCAGAGCGCTGCCTAGCCGAGCCTTAGCTCCAGCAGCCAAAGCACGCCGAGGCCATGTGGCCACCAGCACGAGGACGCCGAGGACGAAGGCGGCTTTCATGAAGTCGTGAATAAGGAGCAGAAAATCACTCATCGGCTTGAATTTCAAAGTAGGTGACTTTTTGGTGAGAACACAAAATACTCTTTTCCATATGTTCATGTAAAGAATGCCGTTCGGCGAAGTCGCCCTCTCGCCCGAATCCGGAACGACCGACCAGGTATTGACATTGGCGTTTGGGGAAGCGATGAATTCAGCTCGAACGTGCTGCGGCCCAGCTCAGTGGCCGATGGCCAATCGATCCCAGGTCGAGCTATCTCAGGATGGCAGAGCGAGCGTGCCGAGCTAATGCCGACACGCTTGACGATTCTGAAGATCGCCGGTGCTCTAGGAACCAGCGGGACGGAACTGGCGGCAGCGGCAGAAGCTTTGTTGCTATTCGGAGCCCCAAAGGCTGAAACCGATAGTGACCCGCAACAATCCGTACAGCTTCGAACACAGGCTGGCACCAACAAGCGATGGCGCCATCAAAGAGAGCACATCGGTTCATGCCTGTTTACCCCAGCTTAGCGACCAGCGCTTCAGGCTGAAGATGGGTGTACCTTCGTAACATAGTCAGGCTTTTGTGGCCCGTGATGGATGCCACTTCCAATGGGTGGAGGCCCTTCTCGAATAGGCGGGAAGCTGCCTCATGGCGGAGGTCATGCCAGCGCAGGTCCTGGATACCGAGCCCCTTGATCGCCCGCTTCCATATGCAGCGTAGAGCGTTTGCTGTGGTTGGGAAAATCGGTCCGACGTTGGCAGGCGGAAGTGACTTCAGCACGGCGACAGCGCGTGTCGACAGCGGGAGCACCGCTGGCACGCCCTTGTTGCCGCGACGGCGAAACGACACTGGGATTGCGATGGTTTGACGGTCGAGGTTGACCCACTCCCACTGGAGTTGCACCAGCATCCCTTGACGTAGCGATGTCTCGATTGCCAGGTCGAAGGCTTGTCGCGCGCATGGGTTGGCAGTCGCTGAGAGCACGGCGGCGATCTGCTCATACTCGCCGGTGTTCAGGCGCCGATCACGTTCGCGCGAGCCAGATGGCTTGCGGATGTTTTTCAGCGGGTTGGCGACGCCTTCCATCCCCCATTCCTTGCGCACCATCTCAAAGAGATGGGAGACCAACGCCAACTCAAGCCGAATCGTGTTCTCAGCACGACCTTGCGCGCGACGTGCGTCACGGTACTGAGCAAAGTCGGCACCTCGTAGGTTCGTCAGGTAGCGATGTGCGAGCGGCTGTCGCAGCCAATGCGAAATGCGCTGGTAGTCCTGAGCTGGGTGCGACTTTCGACTACTGAATTCGGTCTTGTACCGTTCCAGTGCCTCGGCCAGCGTAGTTCGCTCGCCCTCGGCACGGCAGACGAAGATGCCGCGATCCATCTCAGACTCTGTGCTCCGCCCCCAGGCCTCAGCTTCAACGTGCGAGTCAAAGGTCTTGTGCTGCGGCGGGTAGCCAAGTCGGCGAACTTGAGCCCGCCAGTACTTGCCTCGTTTGCTGATCGTTGCCATGAGCGATGTCCCGGTTGAAGTGGTTCATCGCCAGTCTCTAGCTGTGCCAGTTTTGTGCCAATGTCGTGAAATGCGCGTCTTTTGGAAGCGCATCAGACAAGAAAAACGGCCTAGCGTCGCCGCTAGGCCGTTGATTTTAAACGCTTAATTTTTGGTGGGCCCTGACAGATTCGAACTGTCGACCAACGGATTAAGAGTCCGCTGCTCTACCA
>Ga0066445_1000061_pt1 | contig 29912 bp, 20 predicted proteins | sample LakWasMet67_HOW9_2_FD_59533 | JGI IMG/M metagenome (GOLD analysis project Ga0066445, IMG submission 59533) | Freshwater sediment methanotrophic microbial communities from Lake Washington under simulated oxygen tension - Sediment Metagenome 67_HOW9 | ecosystem: Environmental > Aquatic >...
AACGTGCCATGGCATGTGGTGGCCGGAAATGGATCTCGGTGAGGCATTTCATCTGACGCGTGCCTTGGGCGAAAGTCGTGATGGCGGCCAGTTGCATCTGAGTGCACTGACCACCATTCAGTGGGTACATCGCCTTGGCGCTCTGGTGGTATTGGTGTGGATGGTGATCAGTGCAAAATGGTTGTGGAAACAAACGGCCTCGCGTGGATTAGCGGCTGGTTTGTTGCTTATTGTGTTGTGCCAAGTATTGATTGGTATCGGAAATTTGTTGTTGCACTTGCCATTGGTGTTGGCGGTGCTACACAACGCTGGCGCAGCTTTGCTCGGGGTTTGGCTGGTCGCCATCAACGCCAGACTGTTGAATACATCACATGAATCAAGTCGTATCAAATAATAGGGGGAGAACGCGATGCAAACAACCTGGATAACCCAATTAGCCTCAGCGAAGATGAGCGCTCGAAGCTTTTATGCGCTGTGTAAGCCGAGAGTGACGGCCTTAATCGTCTTTACGGCGATGATTGGTATGTTTATGGCAACGCCCGGCATGGTGCCACTGCAGACATTACTGGTGGCTACCGTGGGGATTGCTTTTGCCTCCGGAGCGGCGGCAGCGTTTAATTGCCTGATTGAATATAAGATTGATGCCATGATGGCACGAACCCGTGCGCGGCCGTTGCCCACTGGTCAGTTATCTCAAATGGAGACCTTGCTATTCGCCAGTGTGCTAGGCGGCCTGGGTTTGAGCATGCTGTATTATTGGGTAAACCCGCTCACCATGTGGCTCACGTTGGGGACGTTTGTGGGTTATGCGGTCATCTACACTGTGTTTCTCAAGCCAGCCACGCCAATGAATATTGTGATCGGTGGCGCCTCGGGTGCGATGCCGCCTATCCTCGGTTGGGCGGCAGTCAACAACACGGTATCACCGGAGGCACTGGTGATGTTTCTGATTATTTTCGCCTGGACGCCACCCCATTTTTGGGCCTTGGCTTTATATCGCCGAGAAGAGTATGCAAAAGTTGGCATGCCCATGCTGCCAGTCACCCATGGTGAGCAGTTCACATTGCTGCATATTGTGCTCTATACCATTATTCTGGTGGTCGTTTCTATGATGCCGTTTGGCCTAGGCATGAGTGGTTGGTTATATCTGGCCGCTGCGGCGATATTGAACTGCGTGTTTATGTACTATGTGGTGAGTCTGTATCGGCATTACTCAGATGCGTTGGCCAAAACCACATTTAAATATTCTATTTTATATTTGAGCCTGATATTTGCTGCGTTGCTGTTAGATCATTATTTGGTTTAACTTGGGCTAAGCATGACGCCAGCGGATAAGCGCCCGCTGGCTCAATGTTTTGTTTCACTGTTAAATAAATGCGGCACCCGCACTGACTTAGTCTGTTGGTAGACTTGTGTCAGCAATGTGCTAAACGCTGCGGGCTTGCCGAGTAAAAATCCCTGTATGTAGTCGCACTCAATGACTTTGAGAATGTTCTCTTGGCTGGCATTCTCAACCCCTTCCGCAATCAGCTTAATGTTCAGTTGGTGTGCCATTTGAATGATCGATCGGCACAGCACAAAGACATCATTATCCACCTCGATATTTTTGATGAATGATTGGTCAATTTTGATGTAATCAATCTGGTATTTTTTGAGATAACCGAGGGCAGAATACCCAGTGCCAAAATCGTCAATGGATAGCTTAATGCCAGCCTGTGTTACCGCATTTAAGGTTTCTTGGGCGATTTTGGACGGTTCGAGCAGCAAGCCCTCGGTGATTTCGAAGCAAAAACGTTCGCAGGGGATATTAGAATATTGCAGCCGTTGAATGAATGCCCGCAAAGGTTGCGGGTGGGCAAATTGTAGCGGTGAAATATTGATACTGATTTGCGTGCCTTGCAGATGCACAAGATCAATTGCAGACAAATCCTGCAAGACCCTATCAAAAATCCATTTGCCGATCTCTATGATCAAGCCAGAGGCTTCTGCCAGCGGAATAAACACAGTGGGCGAGATGTCGCCACGCGTCGGGTGTTGCCAACGGATCAACGCCTCCGCTTTGACTAACCGATGATCGTGCAAGCGGTAAATGGGTTGATAGACGAGGTGGAGTTCACCCTTGCCGATTGCAGAACGCAAATCATGTGTGAGTGACATGCGCGCTTGGAAGTCTCGTTGCAACCTTTTGTTAAAAAAATGATATTGATTTTTGCCGGCACGTTTGGCGGCATGCAATGCCAGATCGGCGAACGTGAGCAATTCTTCACTAGTGAGGCTATGCTCAGGATAGACCGCACTGCCGATGCTGGCGGTGACAAAATATTGATTGTTTTCAATATAAAAAGGGCTACGTAAACTTTCTAAAATCTTGGTGCCCATGACATGTAACACCTGAACATCAAGTAGTCTCGGCACCATCACCACGAACGCATCCCCGCCCAACTTGGCGGTGGTGCTGCCGGGTCGCGCGCAAGATTGGATACGTAAGGCTGCATGTTGTAGCACGCGATCGCCAATGGTATGGCCAGCAATGTCATTCACATCCTTGAAGCCATCGAGATCAATCATCAGCACGCCCAATAATTGCTGAGATTGATGGCATTCGGCCAGCGCTTGTTGCAAACGTTGCTGCAATAGGTAGCGATTCGGTAAGTCTGTCAGCCAATCAACATTGGCTTGGCGCCAAAGTTGCTGGCGGCTGTCAGCTTCCTGATGTTTTGTCCGCTGATAAAAGCGCAAAAATACTAACAGGATTGCCGCGAAAATGAGCGCAATGACAATCCACCCAGGTGCCGACAGCAGATGGTTAAACGTCGTAGGGGATTGCGTGCCTGACAGCGCGCCAGGGGCCGCTAAAGCACTGTGATGCATCACAGCCGTGATGACGGATAATTGTTGGCAGGCGAGTCGCTTCATTTCATTATTCATACCATTTCGTCCCCGTTTTAGAGGTCGTAAATCAAGTCTCGGTTCACGCCAGTAGGTAATAACGGATTGGCGGCAACACTAAGGGATAACTTGATTAACGGCAGAAGATGAATAAACTGAAGGCTAGTTTGCAAAAATAAAAATCGCCTGCTGATTTAACAGCAGGCGATCGTTGTGCGCTAGGTGAATCGCGTTATTTTGCGGATAAACAGGTTTTCATAAAGGCTTTGCGTTCATCGCCTGCCAGTGCTTTGGTTTTAGCATCGGCATTGCAGGTTTTCATTTTGTTTTGTTGTGCGGTGAGACCGCTACTAGCGCCGTCCGCAGACAAGCAGGCTTTCATAAAGGCTTTGCGTTCATCGCCTGCCAGCGCTTTGGTTTTAGCATCGGCATTACAGGTTTTCATTTTGTCTTGCTGCGGGCCCGCACTAGCAGATAGACAGATTCCAGACAACAACAAGGCAATCACCAGTTTATTCATGAAAGTCTCCAAACAATAAAGATTAGTATTTTTTTGAGTTAAGGCTGCCAAATCGCCAGCCTGTGCAACTATTGTGACATAGAGCATTGGCGTTGGGTATAAAAAAAGCCCGGTCAAATGCCGGGCTTTGCAGATCACTCATGCATGGGAATTTGATGTAAGTTGCCTGCTTTCATGTCTGGTACTAATAGCGCACGGCCATCTGCTGATAAGCTAATATCCGCCGCCGATTGATAGCCCTGCATCAGCCGTTGAGGTGTGGCTTTTGGCTCCGTGAGTTGCCAGACGTTGCCGCCCGCCCAATCACTGATATAAAGCATCCCATGCGCGTCTCTGACCAAACCATCGGCGCCGCCAAATCCCTGATTGAGCAATGTGACGCGGGGTTTTTTCGAGCCCATCTGAACACTAAATAATTTACCTGTGCCAAAGTCTGCGACCAATAAACGATCCGGGCCATCCATCAGCAAACCATTGGGTCGTTGAATGCCTGCATTGGCGCCAAGCACCTGTGTCAGCTTGCCATTGGGTGCAATTTTGAAAATGCCTGCACCGCGGCCATGATCGTCACCACTGTCTGAGACATACACATTGCCCAAGCCGTCGATTTCAATATCATTTAAAAACACAGGCGGTTTTGGAAAAGCCTTGGGCGCTGCAATCACCGTTTGCACGCCGCTCGCGGTATCGATACGCACAACACGATCCATATCGGCGACATATAATTGCCCGTCAAACATATCGATCCCTTTGGGATCATTTAAGCCCTCGGCCAGCGTGGTTCGGCTGCCATCGATTGCGATGCGGGTAATTTTGCCATCCCCCAATTTGCCAAATTCGCCGATTTCAGACACGTAACGCACCCCTGCCGGGGTGGCAAACACAGATTCCGGCATGGCAAAATCACGCAAGGTATTGGCTTCTGGCGCGGGGGCCATCGCACCCTGTGTTTTCGCATCATAGCTGATCCGGTAAATCACACCATTGTAATCATCCGACACCAATAATGAGCCGTCCGGCAATTGCAACACATCGTTGGGGCGCCCCCAAACTTCGCCCTCTGCACTCAACCAGCCATCGATAAACGGTTTGGTTTCTTTCACTTGATGCTGCGCGTCAAAGGTGACACGGACCAGCTGGTAGCCAACCGGCGTTTTGCGATTCCATGAGCCATGCTGTGCGATCACCGCATTGCCTTGATATTCGGCAGGAAACTGCTTGCCTGTGTAAAACTTAAAGCCGAGATTAGCCGTGTGTGCTTGAAATTCAGCCACAGGCGCCGTGACGGCCATCGGTGGTGTTTTGTTTTTCCAGTTTGGGTTTTGTGCATCGCCGCCAGCAAAGTAAGGAAAGCCAAAATGCAAGCCTGCTTTGGGGGCTGCATTCAGTTCATCGTGTGGCACATCGGGCCCGAGCAGATCTACACCATTGTCGGTAAAAAACAGGGTATTACTGCCCGGTTGAAAATCCATCCCGACCGAGTTACGTACACCCTTCGCAAAGGTTTCCACTTGGCTGCCATCTGGATTCATCCGGATAATCGAGGCTTCTAGGCCAACGGGGTCACAAATATTGCAAGGGGCGCCCAAGGTGACATATAGCTTGTTGTCTGGGCCGACGGCCAGGTAGCGCCAACCATGGTGGGCTTTGTCTGGTAATTGGTCGTAGATGACCTCGCGCATGGCCTTGAACGGCAGTGTCAAATCAAAATCGGGTGCGGCGTAACGCGTGATGCGGTGCTGCTCGGCCACATACAAGTGGCCATCGACCATCGCCACCCCATTGCCCACTTTCAAATCATCGAGAATGGTGACCACTTGATCGGCTTTGTGGTCTTTATTTTTATCAACCACCGCGTAGACTTTGTTGCCACGGGTGCCTACATACACATTGCCGTTCGTGCCTAGGGCCATTTGGCGTGCGCCCGGCACTTCTGCATAGACCTCTATAGAAAAGCCTGCAGGCATATGCAACTTGTGCAGGTTAGCGCGTACCTCATTGCTGTCTGCCCAGACGGCACATGAGGCAGTAGCAAACAGGGTCGTGATCAGACTGGTTAGGCGTAGCCGGTTATCCATATTGTTTTCCTTAAATATTGCAATCAATTAAATTGCGATGCCGTCAGTGTAAGCAGTCCACCATGGCCTGAAAAGTGAAAAAATATGAAATGATTGCCTAATCCTATTATTGAAGTGATGCTTATAGCTGATTAATAGTAATATAAATGCCTAATTGTTTTATTCGACGGCTGATTATGAATAACGAATGCTGGCATGCACATGACAAAGCGCGCACCATCGAGCTGCTGTCTGCATTGACACCTTCAGAAGGCTTTACGTTGACAGCGCTGGATGGCGTGAAGCTGATGCGTTGGAACCGGACCATCCCGCGCAGCCCGGTATTGTATGAGCCCAGTATTGTATTTGTTTGTCAGGGCCGCAAAGTGGGCTATCTCGGTGGCGAAGTCTATCAATATAATCCGCAACAGTTTCTGATCCTGTCGGTGCCGTTGCCTTTTGAGAGTGAGACGATTGCCTCTGCCGAAGAGCCCTTACTGGCCATTTCTATTCGGATTAATCTGTCGATGGTGTCTGAGCTGTTATTGAGTATTACGCACGCGCACCCCGTGCATATCAACGCTAAAAGTGGCATCACTTCCACCGCGCTTGATATGCGTTTGTCGAATGCGGTCGTCAGATTGCTGGAGTGTTTACAAACCAAAACCGACGCCTCAGTGCTCGGTCATTCGATTATCCGCGAGATTCATTACCGTATTTTGCAGTCTTCTCAGGCCTCTGCCATTCTTGCCGCACATAGCACGCACAATAATGTCGGTAAAATCAGTAAAGCACTCAGATTGATTCACGCTGAGTTTGCCAATACGTTGAATGTTGACATGCTGGCGGCAGTCTCGGCCATGAGTGTGCCGTCTTTTCATGCCGCGTTTAGAGATGTAACAGCCACCTCTCCGATTCAATATTTGAAGAAGACCCGCTTGCACAAAGCGCGCCTGCTGATGGTACAAGATGGCATTAATGCCACCTTAGCCGCCACCAAGGTGGGGTATGAGAGTGCATCGCAGTTCAGTCGTGAGTTTAAACGGATGTTCGGTAAAAGTCCGATGGAAGAGGTGAGCGCGGTCCGCAGCGCATTGATAACTTCGCCCGGTGAGCGTTTGAGCCCTCAAACCATGGACCCCTACGTCACAGTGCAGCAATAGTGTCGTGCAAAGGCAGTTGGCGCGTTGCAACAGCGTGCCATCGTAGAGGATTAGGCAAGTTTTTGATAAAAGCAGGCAAGCGCGTTTGGCTTTGCTTGTTTAGACTATTTTGTTTGACCGCGGCAACGCTGTCCGTGCGCTACGGATGTCATCGATGAATGGAGAAATAATGAAAACGGCTGCCTATGGTGTACAAGATGCGACCTCCCCAGTTGCGCCAATGCAAATTGACCGTCGAGAGGCTGGGCCACATGATGTGCTGATTGACATCGAATACTGTGGTATTTGTCACTCGGATATTCATCAGGCCAGAAATGAGTGGGGTGGCGGCTCTCTCTATCCCATGGTGCCAGGCCACGAAATTGTGGGCCGTGTGAGCCAAGTGGGCACGCACGTCACTAAATTCAAGCTGGGGCAATTGGTTGGCGTCGGCTGTATGGTCGACGCCTGCCGCCACTGTGAAGACTGTCACGCAGGTGAAGAGCAATATTGCGAAGGCACGGTATTTACCTATAACGCCAAAGACCCCAAGCATGGCGGGCTGACCTTTGGCGGTTACGCTGAGCGCATTACCGTCGATGAAAATTTTGTCGTCAGCGTGCCTGAAAATCTGGATACCAAGGCGGTGGCGCCCTTATTGTGTGCTGGTATTACCTTATATTCGCCGCTCAGGCATTGGGATGTGCAACCCGGTCAAAAAGTCGGCATCATCGGTTTGGGTGGGTTAGGCCACATGGGTGTCAAGCTCGCCTCTGCGATGGGCGCGCATGTGGTGATGATCACTACCTCGGCCAGCAAAGCTGCTGATGCAACCCGGCTGGGTGCGCATGAAGTGCTGATTTCAAAGGATGCTGAGGCGATGGCCAAGCATGCGGCTAGCTTTGATCTGATTATTGATACGGTGCCGGTTGCCCACGATTTGAACCCCTACATTGGGTTGCTCAAACGTGACAAAACCATTGTGCTGGTGGGGCCGCTGGATCCGGTGGAGGTGCATGGTGCTAACCTGATCACCAAACGTCGCCAGGTGGCTGGCTCATTGATCGGTGGGATTGCCGAAACGCAAGAAATGCTCGATTTCTGTGGCAAGCATAATATTGTCAGCGATGTTGAAATGATCGAGGCCCCTTACATCAACGAGGCGTATACACGCATGCTTAACAGCGATGTGAAGTATCGCTTTGTGATTGATATGGCCTCAATCAAGGCCTAGCCAAGTCCCATGATCCACCGGGCCCAGCCTGCCGGGTGCGTCATGGTTATGATTCGTCGTCGGCAAACTGCAGCAGATTGATGCTTGCTCTGTTAAGATAATGATTCATTGATCACAATTTAAGTGCATGCTTGCCGACAAACCGCCACCGGGCGTGATTGCCCTGATCGTCTCTATCGCCGCCTATCTGGCATTGGCGCAGGCTGACAACTTTATCCAGCTCGGTCAAGCCGAGTCGCTGGCCATTTCGATTCTGTTTGTGTTGCTGATCATTAACTTGGCGTTTCAGCTGTCATTTCAGGTCGAATACGTGGCGGAACGGCTAAAAGAGCCTTACGGCACCATGATATTGACCATCAGTGCGGTCATCATCGAGGTGGTAATTATTGTGATGATGTTAAGCCATACCTCGTCCACCACGCTGGCCAGAGATGCCATTTATTCGGCGGTGATGCTCGATATCAATGGGATTCTTGGCTTGTGTGCCATTATCGGCGGCATTAAATATGGTGAGGTCGAATATAACGTCAACTCGGGAAACACTTATATTGTCATGATCATGACGGCACTGGGGATCTCCATGGTGCTGCCCGCATTTTTACCAGCCGAACACTGGCGCGTGTATTCAATGTTTACCATTGTGACCATGAGCGTGTTTTATGCCTTGTTTTTGAAAATGCAAACCGGGCGCCATCGCGCTTATTTTAGTTACCGTGACCAGCACCAATCCTCCTCGGCAGAGGCGGCCGGTGGCAGCATGAGTAATGATGTCAGATGGTCGATTCTGTATATGTTGGCCGGCATCGTGACCATCGGATTTCTTTCTGAAGAAATGAGCATACACATGGATGCCGGGCTAACCGGTAGCGGTGTGCCACCGATTGTGGCGGCGATTGTGGTGGCCATCATTGCCGCCAGCCCAGAGGTGCTCACTGCACTCAAAGCTGCGGTCAATAACCGCATGCAAACAGTGGTCAATATTGCGTTAGGCGCCACCCTGTCTACGGTGATCTTGACGGTGCCGGTGATCGAAGCCATCGCTTTGATCGAGGACCGACCGCTCATTGTGGGCTTGTCGCCGACGCAGATCGTCATGACATTTTTGACCTTGATTGTGGCGACCATCAATTTGCATGATGGTGAAACCAATGCGATCGAGGGCATGACACACTTTGTATTATTTATGGCATTTGCCATGCTGGCTACCTTGGGGATGTGATGGTCTGCCCAGCGCTGACCGAGACATAAAAAACAGATGAATGTGGTGTTTGAGCTGATGCAGCAATATGGCTTGCTGATCGTATTTGCCAGTGTGTTTTTAGAACAAATGGGGCTCCCGTTGCCCGCCTATCCGACGTTGTTGCTGGCGGGCGTTTTCATTGGCAACGGACAATACACTTGGGGTGCCATGCTGCTGGTTGCCCTATTGGCTGCGCTCATTGCAGACAGCCTCTGGTATCGCGCCGGACGCAAATATGGCAAACGGGTGATGGGTAAGCTGTGCAAGATTTCCTTATCCCCTGATACCTGTGTCAGGCAAACAGAGGCGCTATACCTGAAGTTTGGGCCGCCGGCATTATTGGTGTGCAAATTTATTCCGGGTTTCGCCTCGATTTCCAGCGCGCTAGCAGGCTCGTCTGGCACGCGCTATTGGTTATTTGTGCTGATGGATGGTCTGGGCGCCTTGTTATGGGCCGGCTCTGCCTTGTGGCTGGGTGATCTGTTTAGCGCAACGATTGATGAGTTGATGTTAACGCTGGTCGAAATGGGCAAATGGGGAACGCTGTTGGTGCTGGTGTTGTTGGCGTCGTTTATTGCGTATAAATGGTGGGACAGGCAGCGCTTCATCAAAAGCTTGCACATGGCCCGCATCAGCGTTGACGCATTAAATGAGATGATCCAACAAGGCGCGGCGCCTGTCATTTTAGATACGCGCGCGGCCCATCTGGTGCAAGATGGCTGGATTCCCGGTGCCCAGTTTGTCCCCTTAGAAGCCGTCGACCAATTAGTGTTAGATATTGATGAAGATGCGCCGGTGGTGCTCTATTGTTCGTGTCCTAACGAAGTCACCGCTGCCAAAGTGGCTAAAAAACTCATGCAACGGGGCTATCGCAATATTCGGCCATTGACTGGCGGTATCGATGCTTGGCGCGATGCCGGATTTGAGATTCATACCGCGGTGGTGGAGAAAGTATCAGATGTTTAACGTGGTAGGGATTGCACTCAAACGCCCATACACTTTTGTGGTGATGGCATTGCTGATTTTAATTTTTGGCACGCTCTCTGCCATGCGAAGCCCGGTGGATATTTTTCCAGAAATTCGCATTCCGGTCGTGGCGGTGGCCTGGCAATATACCGGCTTGCCGCCAGATGATATGGCCGGCCGCATCACCACCTTGTATCAGCGGTCACTGACCACCACGGTGAATGACATCGAGCACATTGAGGCCAACTCGTATAACGGCTTTGCCATCGTCAAAATCTTTTTTCATTCTGGGGTGAATGTTGCGACTGCAAATGCGCAAGTGGCGGCAATTTCGCAAACCGTGACGCGGCAAATGCCCACTGGCACGACGCCGCCGCTGATTCTGAACTACAACGCTTCGACCGTGCCGATTTTGCAAATTGCTTTATCAGGTAAGGGGCTGACCGAGCAAAACCTAGCGGATCTGGGCCTGAACGCTGTGCGTATTCGACTGGTGACTGTGCCCGGTGCGGGCGTGCCTTTTCCTTATGGTGGTAAAAGCCGACAAATTCAGATAGACCTCAATCCGGGCGCGCTGCAGGCACGCGGACTGTCTGCGCAGGATATCTCCACTGCCTTGGCCGCCCATAATATGGTGGTGCCGGTCGGAACGCAGAAAATAGGCACGATTGAATATACCTTGAACTTGAATAACGCTGCGGCCGATGTGGAGGAAATCGCCAATATCCCGATCAAGGTTGTGCAAGGGGCCACCGTCTATATGCGTGATATTGGGCAGGTGCGTGATGGTAGCCCGCCGCAAACCAATATTGTGCATGTCGATGGCAATCGTTCGGTGCTGATGACCATCCTCAAAAATGGCGCCATCTCGACCTTAGCCATTGTGGATGGCATTAAAGCCAAGCTCGAAGAAATTAAACCAGGGTTACCAGAGACACTGGTGGCGACCCCAATTAATGATCAGTCGATTTTTGTGCGGGCAGCCATTGATGGCGTGGTGTTTGAAGGCGTGCTCGCGGCTTTATTGACCAGCCTGATGATATTGCTGTTTTTAGGCAGCTGGCGCTCATCGCTGATCATTGCGACCTCCATTCCGTTGTCGGTGCTAGGGGCAGTGATCGGTTTATCCATGGTGGGCGAAACACTTAATATTATGACGTTGGGGGGCTTGGCGCTTGCGGTAGGTCTGCTAGTGGATGAAGCAACGGTCACGATTGAGAATATTAACTGGCACCTTGAGCAAGGCAAACCAGTCGAGCAGTCGATTCTGGATGGTGCCGCGCAAATCGTGACGCCAGCTTTTGTGTCGCTACTGTGTATTTGTATTGTGTTTGTCCCGATGTTTTTTCTTGAGGGGGTATCACGCTTTTTATTTGTGCCGATGGCGGAATCAGTAATTTTTGCCATGATCAGCTCCTTTATTTTGTCGCGCACGCTGGTGCCTACCATGGCCAATTATCTGCTCAAACCCCATGTGGCACAGGCGCATACACCGGCCAGTCGCAATCCCTTGGTGCGCTTTCAGCAGGCTTTTGAGCGTGGCTTTGAGCGTATCCGGTTGTCTTATAAAGCCCTGCTAACTTGGGCGGTGCTGCATAGCCGTCTGTTTATGGCGGGATTTATGGCGCTGGTGATGTTGTCGTTTCTGTTGGTGCCCATGCTGGGGAGTAACTTTTTCCCGTCCGTCGACAGCGGTCAAATTCTGATGCATGTGCGTGTGCCCGTCGGCACCCGTATCGAAGAAACGGCTAACCGCTTTGCGCATATACAAGCCGCGGTCAAACAAGTGATCCCCGCCGAAGAAATTGTGACGATTGTGGATAACATCGGCATGCCGATCAGCAGCATCAATCTGACCTATAACAACACAGGGCTTACCGGCGCCCATGATGGCGATCTGCAGATTGCGCTGCGTGCAGAGCATGCGCCCACAGCCGACTATATCCGTACCCTGCGCGAGGTGTTGCCCAAGCGCTTCCCAGACACGACCTTCTCTTTTCCTCCCGCCGACATTGTCAGCCAGATTCTCAATTTTGGGTCTCCTGCGCCGATTGATATTCAAATTCGCGGCGGAAAATTAGCTGAGGATTTTGTCTACGCTGGCCAATTGTTGGCAAAAATCCGGCAGGTGCCGGGCGTGGTTGATGCGCGTATCCAGCAATCCCGGAGTCGTCCGGCATTTGATATCCGACTAGACAAAACGCGTGCACAAGAGCTCGGCATCAGCACGCGCGATGTCACCAACAGCATGGTCATTAACATGGCCGGTAGCTCGCAAGTCTCACCGACTTATTGGTTAAACCCGGCCAACGGTGTGACTTATCCGATTGTGTTGCAAACACCGCAATATCAACTCGACAGCCTGAGTGCACTGGCTAACTTGCCGATCAGTGGCGCTGACGGTCAGTTGCAAACCTTGGGTGGCTTGGCGACCTTTAAACGCAACGTTGGAAACGCCGTGGTCAGCCAGTATGATATCCAGCCCATGGTGCAGATTCATGCAAGCACGCAAGACCGCGACTTGGGCGCGGTGGCCGCTGAGATCCGCAATATTTTAGCCCAGACCGAAGCACAAGTGCCCAAGGCCGCCAGTGTCGTGATGCTGGGGCAGGTGCAAACCATGGAGCATGCGTTTAATGGTTTGTTTTTTGGCTTGCTTGGGGCGATTGTGCTGGTATATCTGTTGATTGTGGTCAATCTACAATCCTGGCGTGACCCCTTCGTGATTATTTCAGCTTTGCCTGCCGCGCTGGCAGGCATCGTTTGGATGCTGTTTCTCACCTTTACGCCTTTATCCGTGCCGGCATTGACCGGGGCCATTATGTGTATGGGCGTGGCCACCGCGAACAGCGTGCTGGTGATCAGTTTTGCCCGCGAACGGCTGGCCGAGTTAAAAGACGGCGCAGCTGCGGCGATTGATGCTGGATTTGTGCGCTTCCGTCCGGTACTGATGACTGCACTGGCCATGGTCATCGGCATGACGCCGATGGCATTGGGCTTCGGCGAGGGCGGAGAACAAAACGCGCCACTCGGCCGCGCCGTGATTGGTGGGTTGATATTCGCCACCATCGCCACCTTATTATTTGTGCCCGTGGTATTTAGTACGGTACACCGAACCATGCAAACGCGACCTGTGAGCGTTTCTACAGGAGATCAAAATGAGTAATTCTCAGGCGGGCGTGTCTCGCGGCCTCAAACTGGGCAGTCTTTTACTATTGCTGGCTGCCATTGGCGCAGTTGTTGTTGGCATGAGCAGTCGGGCCAGTCATGAGACAAAACTTAAAGAATGGACAGAAAAACAGGCCGTAGCCACTGTGAATGTGAACCCGCCGGCCAATGGCGCGGCGGGCGGCAGTCTGGTGTTGCCGGGACGGTTTGAGGCCTATGCGCGCGCGCCAATTTACGCGCGCGTGAGCGGATATTTAAAAGGCTGGAAAGTCGATATTGGCGGCAGCGTTAAAAATGGCCAAATACTGGCCGAAATCGAAACGCCGGACCTTGATCAAGAGTTGTTACAAGCACGGGCAGATTTGGCCAGTGCGCAGGCGAATGTGGCGTTAGCCGAAACCACTGCCAAGCGTTGGCAAGAGATGTGGAAAACGCAATCGATTGCCCGCCAAGAGGTCGATGAAAAACTGGGGGATTATCAGAGCAAAAAAGCCCTAGTGAATGCTGCCGAGGCCAACGTTAATCGGTTACTGGCGCTCAAGCGCTTTGCTCGTATTGAGGCGCCGTTTGACGGCGCAGTCACTGCGCGTAATACGGATACCGGCGCATTGATTAACGCCGGTAGTAACGGTAGTGCAGCACTGCCTTTGTTCGAGGTGTCCAATACCCGTAAATTACGTTTATATATCCATGTGCCGCAAAACTACGTGAGCCACATCAAAGCCGGCGGCAAGGCCAAGTTTAGTGTGCCTGAGTTGCCTGAGGCGATGTTTGAGGCCACCATTCAATCGACCTCAGGTGCGATCACGGCCTCGTCTGGCACCACCTTGGTACAGTTGTTGGTGGATAATACGGCTGGGCGCTTTTTGCCCGGTGGTTTTGCAAACGTGAATCTCGCGCTCAATGACCAGACCGGGCGCCTGAGCATTCCTGCCAGTGCTTTGATTTTTGATCAGAATGGGCTGAAGGTCGCGACCGTGGACCAGCAGCAGCAAGTGGTGCTAAAAACGATCACGATTGCCCGCGATCTCGGCAAAACGCTAGAGATACAATCAGGCTTACTCGCCAGCGATCAGGTGATTGAAAACCCACCAGAGGGCATTGTCGATGGCGTACGGGTCAATGTTGCGAAGGCAGCAGCCCCACGATGATATCGCCAGACGCTTAACGCGCCACGATTAACCACACACTTAATCCCACTGCGGCCGCGGCCAAGAGCAGATTGATTGCAGGCGGCAGCCATAACACGTGGCTGTTTGGTTTTTCTGCTGCACTGAGCGTGTGACAAAAGTGTTTGAATTGCACGGCAGACAACACGGCTGTGCAAGCGCCAATTAAAATAAATCCTACGCCAATGTAGAGTGAAAGGGTGGTTTGTGCGGCGGTCATGGGGTGATCTTGGGCGACCAGTTGCATAAACAGGCCAAAGCGCTCAATCACAAATCCCAAGCCCATCAAGGCAATGGCTGAGCGTTGCCAAGCCAGCAGCGTGCGTTCGGCTGCAAAATAGACTCGCGGATCATCCAGATAAGACATATAACACCTGTTCTACTGCGTGAGCAGGCACCTTAGCGCACTTTGCCTAAGTCTGTCTATGGGCAGTGATCACGCCTGCCACTTGCAGTAAGCGCGTGAGCAAATGTTGTAGTTGATCCATGTCGGTGATCTCTACCGTAAATTGCATCAGCGCCACATGATTGCGCGACAGGGTATTGGCTTTGGTCGTGTTGATTTTTTCACGGGCAAACAAATCGCTAATATCGCGCAGCAGGCCTTGTCTATCATGGGCTTCTATGCTGATGTCGACCGCTGACACACCGCGTGACTGGCTAGCCCATTGTGCACTTAGGCGTCGGTTTTGCCGATCATCGGTCAGACGGCTAATAAACGGACAGACTTGGCGATGAATGGTCACACTGTGGTTGCGGGTGAGGTAGCCCACGATGGGTTCGGGCGAGACTGGTTTGCAGCATTTTGCCATGCTGGTTTGCACATTGCCGATGCCCTCAATCGTTACCCCTGCTTGATTGAACTGCGTGCTCGCTGACCGTCTGATCGGGGGCGATGGCGGTTCTGCAGCCCCAGGCGACATCTCGGCTTGAATCGTAATGGCAATCTGGTGTTCGCTGACATCGCCGCGGCCAATCGCCGCCAGACAATCTTCTAGTTTGTGAAATTGCAATTGATGCGCAATTTTTTCTAAAGATAGCGTACTCACCCCTGCACGGTGCAATTCTTTATCCAGTTTGGCCCGCCCTTGCGCCATGTCCGCCTCAAAGTGCTGGTATTTAAACCAATGCCTGACTTTGGCACGGGCGCTTGGGCTTTGTAGGAATCCCAAGGCTGGATTGAGCCAATCTCGGCTGGGTGCACCATGCTTGGCGGTCAAAATTTCGACGCGCTGACCGTTCTCCAAGCGGGTACTCAGCGGCACAATGTTGCCATTAATTTTGGCGCCACGCGTGCGATGCCCCAGATCTGAATGGACAGCATAAGCAAAATCAATCGGCGTAGCCCCGCGCGGCAAATCGATGACTTTGCCCTGCGGTGTCAGCACATAGACCTTGTCTTGAAACAGTTCGCTATTGAACTGCTCGAGCAAATCGCCATGGTCCGCCACATCGTCTTTCCAAGCCAATATCTGGCGCAGCCAGGCGATTTTTTCGTCAAATTTGGTGTCAGATTTCCCGCCCTCTTTGTAGCGCCAATGGGCCGCAACCCCCAACTCAGAGGCATGATGCATGTCATGGGTGCGGATTTGCACCTCAAGCGCCAACCCCCTTGGCCCGCTGACCGCGGTATGCAAAGAACGATAGTTGTTTGATTTTGGTCGGGCAATATAGTCGTCAAACTCGCCTGGAATCGGTTGCCACAAGTGATGAACCAATCCCAGCGCAGCATAACAATCTTTGATATCTTCGACCAAAATACGCACGGCGCGCACATCATACAGTTGGTTAAACTGTAAATGTTTGCTCTTCATTTTTTTAACGATGCTGTAAATGTGTTTTGGCCGCCCAGTGACTTCGCCACCAATGCCTGCTTGCTCGAGTGCTTGCTGCAACTGTGCCACCACTTCAGTGATATACAACTCACGGTCGACTCTGCGTTCGTCCAGCATTTTGGCCACTTCTTTGTAGAGCTGTGGCTCTAGGTAGCGCAGGGATAAATCCTCCAGCTCCCATTTCAATTGCCAGACGCCCAGACGGTTTGCCAGCGGCGCAAAAATACTCTGGTTGTCGCGGGCGATGTGTTGCTGTTGGACAGGGCTGGCGCCGGACAACTGACGCAGTAGCTGTGTGCGCTCTGCCAATTTGATCAACACCACGCGAATATCTTGCACCATAGCGAGCAACATTTTGCGCAAAGCCTCAAGCTGTTGCGCGCGGTCGTTATTTTTTTGCGCTGTTTGCGGCGTGCCCTCAGCCGCACTCAATGCCTGAATATGTGACATCCGTGACAGGCCATCTATCAAGTCGACGACGGGCTTTCCCCATTGTGCAGAGAGGGTATCCGCCCAGTCAGCCAGGTATTCAGGTGCCGCAGACAGGATACATGCGAGCACCGTGTCGGCATCCATGTTCAGGTCCACCAGAATCGAGGCCATGCCCAACACATGCGGTAACAATGGCATGCCATTGAGGGCAGATTGCCCCGCATAGAGCGGGGTTGCCATGTCAGCCGCTTGGCGAAACGCGTCAACTTCAGTTGCGGTAAAGCGTGGCGGCAATGCGCCTAACCATACACTGAGGAGGTGTGTCTCAGAGGCGTCGGCAACGGCAGGCGGGCGATGAGTGGAAACCATGAAATATTATCGCCGTGATTGTGCATCAGCGTAAAGAATAAAACGCATCCTGCGCGGCGGTCAGGATGCGTTGTTCGCTAGAAAAGGGTTACAACATGGCTCGACGAATCAGGCAAACAAGCTGATACCGAGCACGGCGGCTAGTACAATACCAATCGCCATCAGCAGGAAAATAAAGAAAAATACTTTTGAAATGGTGGCAGCGCCAGACTCAACGCCTCGAAAACCGAGCATACCAGCTATAAAAGAAATCACCAGAAACAGCAGCGCATAATAAAGCATGGGTTGGACCTTTCATCACAGCGTTGAACATGGGCACATCTTAAACGCTGGATGGGGGCGGGCGCATCGGGCATGGTCTGGAATGTAGGTCAGAATGGACCTACGGCGCTCGCCCATCAAGCCCTGATGGCAGCGGTTTACCTCGCCACCGGTGGATATTCACCGCCCAAGGCAATCATTAAGGCTACGGAGGCATTCAATCGTCTGCCGGTAATCGACAACAGATTACGCTCTGCGGTGAGCAGGGTGGACTGCACGATGACCACGCTTTGATACTCACTAATCCCGGCCCGGTAACGGTTCTCCGTTTGCACCACTGCCTCACGCGCAAACTTGACTGCGGCCGCTTGTTCGATGGCTTCGGCTTCTAAGATTCTCAATAAGGCCAAGTTGTCCTCGACCTCGCGCACACCGCTGATCACGGTTTGTTTGTAGCTGGCGACCGTTGCATCATACCGGGCAATCGCCGCGTCGGTCTGCGACTTTCGCAACTGGTTATCAAAGATTGGGCCGGCCAAGGTCGGACCAAGCGACCACAGCCGGTTCGGTAGCGAAAGAAGGTTGCCGATGCTGTCATTGCTGTATCCAAATGCCGCCCCCAAAGACAAGGTCGGAAACAGGGCCGCTCTGGCGACTCCAATTTGCGCGTTGGCTTGGGCAACCCGGCGCTCAGCTGCCGCAATATCTGGGCGGCGCTCTAACAGCGTGGCCGGTAAGCTGGCGTTGGTGACCGGAAAGCTAATGTTGGCCACATTGCCATAGGGTGTGGATGGAAGGGTTAGTGCAGCGGGCGTCTGACCGATCAACACCGCGATGGCATGTTCGAGTTGCGCACGTGAAGCGGTAATATCGATGGCTTGTGTCAGCGTGTTTCTGAGTTGTGTTTCGGCCTGCGCAATTTCGGTACGAGAGGCCAAGCCCACGTTATAACGATTGACGGTGAGTTTGAGCGAGCGCTCAAAGCTCTGCGCGGTGCTGTCGAGTAATTGCTTTTGTGAGTCCAGAATGCGCAATTGAAAATAGGTTTGCGCAAGTGCTGACTGCACGGATAATTTTACCGCAGCCAAATCGGAGGCGGTGGCGTCAGCATTGGCTTCGCCGGCAAGTATGCTATTGCGTATTCTTCCCCATAAATCCATTTCCCAACTGGCATTGACGCCCAAACTCAGTTCGGAACTGGCACCGTTATTGCCAGTTTGGCCGCGGACAGCCCCGGCTTGACCATTGATGGCGGGCAGCAATGGCGCGCGGCTGGCGCGTGCCAAGGCAATGCCTTGCCGATAATTCGCCTCAGCGATTTGGATTGAAAAGTTCGCCTGATTCGCCTGCGCCAATAAAGCCATTAACTGCGGATCTGCATAGGCGCTCCACCAAGATGCCGTCACCTCTGGCTGGCTGGGCGCTGCGATTTTCCAACCCGACACATCATGCGCCTCTTTATATTGCGCTGGCAGGTTGAGACTGGGCCGCGTATAGGCTTCCCACACACTGCAACCGTTCACGAGTAGGCCGATGGTGATCAAAATCAGGGGTTTCATTGCATTCATACTGGCGTGACACTTGAAGAAGAATAACGGGGCTTCGACGAGAAGTAAGACGTCACCGTCCGACCAAGCTTGTCTAAGAAAAGATAGACGACTGGCGTGGTGAATAAGGTCAGTAGTTGTCCCACCAGCAAACCGCCTACAATTGAAATACCCAGTGGTTGCCGAATTTCGGCCCCATCACCGACACCTAATAACAGCGGCACCGCGCCGAGGACCGCTGCAAAGGTGGTCATCAGAATGGGGCGTAAACGCTGCAAAGCCGCCTGAAAGATCGCTGCCTCCGCCGTCAGGCCTTGTTCGCGACGGATATATAACGCGGCATCAATCATAATAATGGCATTTTTCATGACGATGCCAATGAGCAGCACGATGCCGATCATGGCGATTATCGTTAACTCGCTGTCAAACCAAAGCAAGGCCAACAGGGCGCCAATGCCGGCAGAAGGCAGCGTGGAGAGGATGGTTAACGGATGAATCAAACTCTCGTAAAGCATGCCCAGCACAATATAGATGGCAATCAGGGCCGTGAGAATCAACCACGGCTGGCTGTCCATGGATTCTTGGAATGCTTTGGCTTTGCCTGAAAAACTCCCATGAATCGTCTCGGGTGGATCTAGCGCGGTAAAGGCGGTTTCAATGGCTTGGCTGGCCGCATCAAGGGCATAGCCCTGTGCCAGATTGAATGAAATGGTCGCTGCAGCAAACTGGCCTTCATGATTGACCGCCAGCGGGGTATTGACCATCTCCCAATGCGCCAGACTGGCCAAGGGAATGCGCTGGTTTTGCGCACTACTGAGATAAATATTCTGCAAGGATTCAGGGCCTTGCGCAAATTTTGGCGCCACGGTGAGCACTACAAAATACTGGTTCAATGGTTCATAAATCGTGGAGACTTGCCGTTGACCAAAGGCATTATTCAACGCCGCATCAATCTGTTGCTGGGTCACACCCAGGCGGGTGGCTGCATCACGGTCCACCACTAGTTTCGTCTGTAAGCCTTTGTCTTGCGCATCACTGCTGACATCGGTCAGTTGGGGTAACTTTGCCATGGCATCACGTAATTTGGGCGAGATCAGCCGCAGGTCCTCGATGCTACTCGATAGCAGTGTGTATTGAAATTCGGCTGCGCCCGGACGCAAGCCGATATTGAACTCTTGCTGTGGCCGCATGCGTAGCGATGCGCCAGCGACACGCTCAAGTTGTGGCCGTAACCTGTCCACCACCTCTTGCGCCGAGACATCGCGTTGCGCGCGGGGTTTAAGGCGCGCATTGAGCATGCCGGTGTTGGATTGCCCGCCGCCAAAGCCGCCGGTATATTCATAATAGGCATCAATATCGGGATCACGGGCAATGATGCGCATAAACTGGTCAACCTTGTCACGCATGGCCCAAAAAGACAGGTTTTGATCGCCCTCAAAGTTACCTTGCAGTCGGCCGGTGTCTTGCAGCGGAAAAAAGCCCTTGGGCACCATGGTATACAAGTAGACATTGCTGGCAATCGCGACAACAAAAAGCGCCAGTATTATCCAAGCATGACGCATACTCCAGCGTAAGGCTTTAGCATACGCTTGCTGAGGCCAGGCGAATATGTGCGCCAGTTTGCTGTCTGACTGGCTGGCACGGTGCGGTTTAAGCCAGCGTGAAGCGAGCACCGGAGTCAGTGTTAATGACACCAGTAGCGAGATCAGCACCGTCGCCGCCAGCGTGATCGAAAACTCGCGAAACATCCGCCCCACCACGCCATCCATAAACAGCAGGGGAATAAACGCTGCAATCAATGACAGGCTCATGGCGATAATGGTGAAAGATACTTCGTGCACTGCCTGCCGTGCGGCAGCTAAGGGCTGCATGCCATCTTCAATATGTCTGGCCGTGTTTTCAACCACGACAATCGCATCATCCACCACAAAGCCAGTGGCAATAATGAGCGCCATCAGGGTTAGGTTGTTCAAACTGAACCCACATAGATAGACCACGGTTAATGTGCCCGCCAGCGAGATGGGGATGGCAATGCTGGGGATCAGGGCTGCCCGACCACTGCGCAAGAACACAAAGGTCACCAAAATGACCAGTGCGATAGAGATTAACAGGGTGCGTTGCACTTCATGCAGCGATTCGCGCACGATGGTGCTTCGGTCAATGAGCACCTCCATGCTGACGCCGGGCGGCAATAAGGGCTTGAGGCGCGGTAACAGCGCATTGATGCCGTCGACCGTTGCCACAATATTGGCACCGGGGATGTTGTTAATTGAAATCACCACGCCAGGTTTGCCATTGACGCTACCGGCGCTACGCAACTCTTGCACCGAGTCGGTGACATTTGCAATATCGCGCAGCCGAATCGGCGCACCATTGCGCCAAGCCACAATCAGGTCAGTGAAGTCAGACGCTTGATGATCACTGTCATTCACATCCAGCTGCCAACGTTTGCTGGCGTTTTCAATAAAGCCTTTCGGCAGGTGTGCGTTCGTGTTGGCAATCACCATGCGCACTTGGTCGAGACTCACACCATATTGATTGGCTGTGAGTGGGTTGACCTCTACCCGAACCGCGCGCAGTGCACTGCCATTGATATTGACCTGACCCACGCCATCTACTTGTGAAATACGCTGACCGATCAATGTGGATGCAAAGTCATACAGCTCGCGTTGGCTGTATCGATCGGAAGTGAGCGCCACATGCATGATCATGGTAGGGCCACTTTTGCGCCAGGTGGGGTTGCTTTGCATCCCCGCTGGCAGCAAGGGCACCGCAGCATTAATCGCCGCTTGCACATCTCGCGCGGCGCCATCGGCGTTACGGCCCAAGTCAAACTGTAGACTGACTCTGGTTTGGCCTTTGCTGCTGCTGGAGGTCATTTCATTGACGCCGGCAATGTTGCCCAATGAGCGCTCCAGTGGTGAGGCGACAGCCGCAGCCATGGTTTCCGCACTGGCGCCCGGCAAGCGGGCGTAGACATCGATACTCGGCATTTCGACTTGCGGCAGGGAGGCAATCGGCAAGGCAAAGTAGGATGCAACGCCGGGCAGCGCAATCGCCAGTGCTAGTAGGCTGGTGGCAACCGGGCGCCGTAAAAAGAGCGTTAACCAGTTCATTTTGCCAAGCCTTGTGTGGCGGCAGTCTCGCGCCGCACTGCGCGCGATAGCCGATCAAAGGTTAGATAGATGACTGGCGTGGTGAACAGGGTCAGTAACTGGCTCAAGAGCAGGCCACCAATCATGGCGATGCCCAGCGGTGCGCGTAACTCTGCCCCGGGGCCGTCGCCCGTCACCAACGGCACCGCACTGAGTAGCGCCGCTAAAGTTGTCATTAAAATGGGCCTGAAACGCAGCAAGCAAGCCTGATAAATCGCCTCTTGCGGCGACTTGCCGTGCTGACGTTCCGCTTCTAGTGCAAAGTCAATCATCATGATGGCATTTTTTTGCACAATGCCAATCAACAGAATAATCCCGATAATGGCAATCACACTCAGCGGGTGTTGTGTCAGCATCAGCCCAAGCAAGGCGCCTACGCCGGCCGAAGGGAGGGTGGAGAGGATGGTGAGCGGATGAATGTAACTCTCATACAAGATGCCGAGCACAATATACATGGTGAGAATCGCAGCCAGCATTAAAAACAACTCATTGCCGAGCGCCGTGTTAAAGGCAGCGGCCGCGCCCTGAAAGCGGCTGATGATGGTGGCTGGAAATTGCATGCGCTGTTTGACTTGCTCAATGGCGGACACCGCATCGCCGAGCGCGTAACCCGGGGCGAGATTAAAACCGATCTCTACCGAAGGCAATTGGTCTTCGCGGTTCACCACCAGTGCACTTGCTTGCTCGCTAATGGTCGCGATACTGCTCAGGGGCACCTGACGGCCGGTGTTGCTGGTGACAAATACTTGCTCCAGCGACAGCAAACCTGGTTGCGGCGCGGGTTGCGCCTCCAGAATCACGCGGTACTGATTGGCTTGGGTGAAAATCGTACTGATCATGCGTTGGCCAAACGCGCTATACAGGGCATTGTCCACATCGGCCATGGTAATGCCTAGCCGCCCCGCGTTATCGCGGTCGACCATAATCGCTGCGCGTAAGCCATCCTCATGCCGGTTGTGGCTCACTTTTTCAATTTGCGGCAAGGCCTCAAGCTGCTGCATCATTTCTGGCAGCGCCTCATCTAATGCGTCAGGGTCTGTGCTGGTGAGCAGATATTGATACTGCGTGCGGCTAATCCGATCAGACAGGGTTAAATCCTGCACCGGTTGCATATAAATTTTGAGCGGCGTTTTGTTTTCGAGCTGGTGCTGCAGTCGCGTGATTACGTCACTGGCAGACACAGAGCGTTGCGGATAAGGCTTCAGATTCACCAGTAAGCGACCACTATTGTGCGTGGTATTCACGCCATCCACGCCCGCCACCGAAGAAACACTTTCCACATCGGGATCGCGCAAAATGGCAGATACAACCGCTTGCTGTTTGCGGCTCACCACCTGGAATGCGTCTGCTCCATCCGCTTCCGTGATCACTTGAATAAAGCCAGTGTCTTGTGTGGGGAACAAGCTCTTGGGGATGATGACGGTGAGCGCCACTGTCAGCCCCAGTGAGAGTGCTGCGATAAACAGTACCCACCCTTGATGACGGAGCGCTACCGTGAGCCACTTGCCATACAAGGCAATGATACGGTCGCTGAGCGAGGGGCGCTGCGCTTGCGCGGGTGTGGGTGGGGTTGCCTTGAGCAATCTCGCGCACAACATCGGGGTCAGGGTGAGTGATACCACCGCAGAGATGAGAATGGCCACGGCCAGCGTGACAGCAAACTCGCGGAACAAGCGGCCAATCACATCGCCCATAAACAATAATGGAATCAATACTGCGATCAGCGAAAAGGTCAGTGAAATGATAGTAAAGCCAATTTGGCGCGCACCTTTAAGCGCAGCATTCATCGGCGTTTCGCCTTCTTCAATATGGCGCGCAATGTTTTCAATCATCACAATGGCATCATCCACCACAAAGCCGGTGGCAATGGTCAGGGCCATTAACGTCAGATTGTTGATACTAAACCCGGCGGCATACATCACACTAAACGTGCCCACCAGTGATAGCGGGACGGTCAAGCTCGGGATCAGTGTGCCCGCTGCGGTGCGCAAAAACAGAAAAATGACCATGACCACCAGTCCAACCGCCAGCATCAGCTCAAACTGCACGTCATGCAGCGCGCTGCGGATGGTGTGCGTGCGGTTCGTCAATTCTTTGACTGCGACATCCGCTGGCAGACCTGCGGTCAGGCTAGGTAAACGCTGATGAATCTGGTCAACCACCTCAATCACATTGGCACCCGGCTGGCGCTTGATATTGATCAACACCGCCGGCGTATTGTTTGCCCAAGCAGATAAATATAAATCTTCTTGCGCCTCTTTTACTTCGGCGACATCACGCAACCTGACCGGGCGGTCGTTGAGGTTGGCAATAATGAGGTTGCGGTATTCTTCCGCTGACAGCAACTGGCTGTTCGCATCTAGCTCATAGGCCAACAGTGGGCCATCGATGTTGCCTTTGGCTTGATTGGAGTTCGCACTGTCAATCACCGTGCGTAAGGTGTTCAGCCCAATGCCATAAGCCGCCAGCGCCGTTTGATTGACTTGAATGCGAATGGCCGGCTTTTGACCGCCATCGACGCTGACCAAGCCGACGCCGCTGACTTGGGCAATTTTCTGCGCCATACGGGTATCGACCAAGTCACGTAGTTTGGGTAAAGGCAGACTTTGCGAGGTCACGGCCAAGGTCAATACCGGCGCATCGGCAGGGTTCACCTTGTTATAAATGGGTGGCGATGGTAAATCGGCGGGCAAAAAGCTACTGGCGGCGTTCATGGCGGCTTGCACCGATTGCACTGCCACATCCAGACTGTTTTTTAAGCTGAACTGCAGTGTGATGACCGAAACCCCGCCTGAACTGGCTGAAGACATATGCGCCAGACCCGACATGGAGCCAAATTGCCGCTCCAGCGGTGAAGTCACATTCATCGCCATGACTTCAGCACTGGCGCCCGGGTATAAGGTCACCACTTGAATGATCGGATAATCGACCTGTGGCAAGGCCGATTTCGGTAGCAGGGTATACGCCAAAATACCTGCCAGCAAAATGGCGATCATCAACAATGACGTCGCCACTGGACGCAAAATGAAAAGACGGGACGGATTCATGGTCTATCTGTGCTTAGACTAAGCGCCATCCGCATGGCGACGGCGCTGCGGACGAGCAGCCTCAGGCGCTGAGCTCGCGGGTGAGGCCTGCGCCGCGCCATCGTTTTCGCGTGGGGGATGCGCGCCACGCCCAGCGCTGGTGTCTGGGTCAAATGCGCGGCTTGGATCCTTGATCCGCACTTTGGCATTATCTTTAAGTTTATCTATGCCACTGCTAACCACGCGGTCACCAGATGCCAAGCCGTGGGTGATGGCCGCAATATCACCATCGGTATGGCCGACCGTGACCGGTTGCAAGCGCACCTTGTCGCCGTGCTCGTCTGCAACAATCTTGTACACAAACGGGCCATCGGGGCCGTGCTGTAAGGCATTTAACGGAATCACGCTTGCATGGGGAATTGTTTCGCTAAACAGTTTGACATTGACAAACTGGTTTGGAAACAGCCGGTTGTCCTCATTCGAAAAGGCCGCCTTCAGTTTGAGGGTGCCGGAGGTGGTATCAATCTGGTTGTCGAGGCTGGCCAGCACGCCGGTGGCGAGTCGTTGTGTATTACTTTTATCCCAAGCCTCTACTTTTAATTTGCGTGTCCCCAAGGTGGACTGACTCTGCTGAATCAAGGCGGAGATTTTATCTTCAGGCAGATTAAATACCACATGAATGGGGTGGATGGTATTGATCACAGCAATCGGGTTCGTGGTGGTGATGTTGTTGCCGTTATCTACTTGACGTAAACCGATGCGGCCACCCACTGGCGCCGTAATATTGGTAAAGGCCAGCTGTAGTTTTGCACTGTCGACCGAGGCATGGTCCGCTTGAACAGTGCCTTGATATTGTTGCACCAACGAAGCTTGCGCATCGACTTGTTGTGAGGCGATGGAATCTTGTGCCTGCAAGGTTTTAAAGCGCTCCAGATCGATCTGGCTATTTTTGAGTAAGGCTTGATTACGCACTGCCTGGCCTTGAATTTGTGCCAAGGCCGTTTCAAAGGGGCGCGGATCAATCTTGGCGAGTAACTGCCCTTGTTTGACCAGTTGCCCCTCCTGAAAACCCACTTGGATCAGTTGGCCAGCCACGCGGCTGGTGACGGTGACCACTGCCGAGGGAATCGCCGTGCCGAGTGCCGTATGCGTCACCGGAATGTCGGCCGTCTTGACAGTAGCGGCGGTGACCGGCGAGGGTTTATCGCCCCATTTGCCATGCCCACCGCGTTTGTCCCCACCGGGTCCGCCGTGACGCCCAGCGTTATCCGAACTGCCGCCTTCGCGTCCAACCGCTGCTGCCGCTTGCGCCGATGGCGGATGGGTTTTTTGCCAAAGCCAAGTGCCGCCGCCAATCAGAAGCAAACCAATGGCGCTAGTGAGAATGAGTTTTTTATAAGTCATACTTGATTTAATCGTTATACAGCAAAATGTGAGCAGTGCACGCTGGGTTTATCACGCACAACGGCTGACAAGCGTCAGCCGTATTTAACATCATATTCGGTTAATGTGACTATACAGGGTTATTTTGCATCTTTTTCTCGGAAACTGTCATGGCAAGACTTGCATGATTGAGTCAGTTTGCCAAATTTCGCCTTGATCTGACCAACATCGCCAGTGGCCGCGACTTTAGCAAATTCGTTCGCTTCTAAATTGAACTGCAAAGCCACTTTTTTTGCCTCTTCTGGTTTTTCAAAAAACTCTGATTTTAGTCGTGTTTTACGCCAGCCTTCTCCTTTGTCCGTGCCCGGGCCATAAAGTGCCCCTAAGCCTGAATTTGCAGCGGCTGCAATCGCGTTGGCGGCTGCGATCACTTCGTCTTTGTTCAAGGTGTCTGGGTTGTCGAGTTGGGTTTTGATTTTATTAGTATTCCAGCCAATAAAGCTGTATGCCGATTGGCGGAATTTGATCTGATCCTCAATCGGGCCAGCAGAGGCAGTCACGCCTTGCAGCATGCATAAAGCGCATAAAACAACTTGAATTTTCATGGTGAGTTCCTTGGGTTTAAAAGTCAAACTGCGTATTACCACGCAGCAGCAGGCGTGGGTGTGGCAGGGGGTGGTTGATAAAAAAAGTGATGTGCGGTTGGGCTGAAGATTGCCCAGGTCAGCAAGCTGGCAACTAATACGCTCCCTAGTAAGCGCCAGCCGAGGTGCTGTTTTGCATGCGGCAAGCGCGCGAGGACCGATAACGAGACAGTCTTCACGCCAGTAATCATCGGCTGTAGGAGATTGTTTTTCTTGTAGATCAAGTAGTACGTAATGGCTGCGATATGCAGCGCTACTAAGCTGAGCAAGCCCTTAAATAGCCAAGCGTGCCATGCTGACATCTGGTCGCTGAACGACTCATCTACGTAGGGCGCGATTGGGCCATTTAGCGCGATATCGTCACTCGCAAATAGTCCGGTCACAATCATGGCTGCCAGCAGCAATAACAAAGCGATCACAGATAAGCCACCGGTTGGTGTATGGCCGATCTCTTGCCAGCCATGACGCATCGAGTGCAGCAACCGGCTTGGCGTTGGGAAAAATTGGCGGAATTGCGCGGTCGCGCTGCCTACAAATCCCCAAATGACTCTAAACAGCCATAAAAAAGTAATGCTCATGCCCGCATACCAATGCACGTCCGTGGTTAACCAATCGGTTTTGGTAGAGCAATAAGCCACGGCAACGCTGATCACGAGTAGCCAATGAAACAGGCGCAAAGGGAGGTCCCATACTTTTACGGAGGTGGCATGCATGGTGAATATCAGTGTGTGTAGAAGCGTGCTTGCAAGGGGTTCATTTTTATCGCCATTGCATTGAGCAGAAACTATGCCATCTCAGCCGTCCGAGGCGCCTTTGTGAGGTACAAACGCTAACTGAATGATTTTATTAAGGATAATGCGGCGAATGCCCGAGTCGCAATGGCACGCATCGCGGCGATCGCCTTGGATGAGGTGTTGCTTTTGCAACAGATGACCAACAGACTGTTTTTACAGAAACAGTCACGGTTTTTCCGCTGGCATTTGCTGTGTATGCGCAGCTGTTTCTGTGGCAACAGGCTGTTGCTTGCGTTGTTTGTGTCGAAACACTCAGCCCTGTTTTCTGAGCCATCGGATCGCAGTCGTTTTGATCGTGCGCGGATGGGGTGTACGTTGTTAACTTATTGTATTAAAACATTAAATATTTATGTTTGTTTAGCGATTAAGGTCGTTTAACGCTGCTTGGCATGGCATTTGCCATAGGTGACTGTAGGTTTCAAGACACTTAAAACAAACAGGGATATTTATGAAGACGCATCAATCGCAGCGCGCCCGAAGAGGCGCGGCAACTCCGCCACGACAGTTTTTTAAACGCAGTATTTTGGCTTCTGCCGTCAGTGTCGCCTTTGGCGCTACATTGCTGGTGCCTGGGTTAGCGATGGCTGAGCCAACTGTGGCCGACTTGCAGGCTGAAAACCAACGCCTAAAACAAGAGCTCGAAAGCTTGAAGCAAGGTTTAAAAGCAAACAAGGCTGAAACAACGCAACAAAACGCGGAGTCTGAGGCTGAACCCGCAGAAGCCAATGCCAGCAAAGCAAAAACTGCCGCCAAAGTACAAGAAGAAGAGCGCATCACGCAAAACGTGTTGGATTCGGTGATTGTGAGCGCGCGTGCGCGCGAGGAAGTTGCGCAAGACGTGCCGTTGCCGATTGAAGTGATCGGTGGCAAACGACTGGATCGCGATAACATCGTCACGATTAACGAGTTGGTCAAAGCGGTGCCCAACCTTGGGGTGTTTGGCAGTAACCCGCGCCAGACCAGTATTTCCATTCGTGGTGTTGGTAAGAACAGTGCCAATGATACGCTGGAGCCGGGTGTCGGCGTTATTGTCGATGGCGTGGTCAGCTCATATGTCGGCCAGTCATGGAATGACTTTAACGATCTGGACCGGATCGAAGTGTTGCGTGGCCCACAAGGCACTTTGCTCGGTAAAAATACGACTTTGGGTGCCATCAACATTACCACCAAGGCGCCTAGTTTTACACCGGGCTATAACGTCGAAGGGCGCATCGGTGAATATAACCAGATGATTGGTAAGCTCTCTGCGACTGGTCCGTTGGTGGATGATTTGTTGGCTTACCGTGCCTCGTTCTTTTTGAACAAACAAGATGGTGTGCTCGATAACGTCTGGCAAACCAATGGTCCCTCAGGTAACGAAACCTGGAACGAGACCAATCGTATCGGCGGGAAGTTACAGTTCCTGTTAACGCCGACCGAAAATCTCTCGATTCGTACGATTTTAGATCGTACGCAGAGCGTGGAGAATGGGAACAAGTCTTTGCTGATTGCAGACCCAACCACTTTTGCCGACGGCACAGCCAGAACCACCACGTTCTCTAGTCGATTGTCGCGCTCTTATTTTAATAATGCCGATGGGTCTGCGTATCGTCCGGTGTATGGCAATAACTCGATACAAGACTCTCAAGCCAGACCGCAACGTACAGATCAGGGCGGTGCGTCTATCCAAGCAAACTGGAACATCAATGACAATTACAGCCTGACCTCAATCACCGCTTATCGTGGCCAGGAGTTCGATATTAAAAATGGCGGGGTCACCAAATTTGATATTGGCAATGGCGGTCAGCAATTGAGTAACCGACAATTCTCTCAAGAGTTGCGACTGAATTTTGTGGGTGAAAAAGCCTATGACTATCAAGTGGGTTTGTATTATCTCGATGCTGAAGTTTATTCAGACGATCCGACCTCTTTCGGCGCAGATGCCGGTGCATTTAATGCAAGTAATGCCCAGTACGCTGCGCTAAGTGACGCCAAATATCGTGGTTTGTTGCGCGATTCGCAAGATGGTGTTTATCGGTCTTATGTGCTGAACCCGCAAACCAAGAGTTATGCCGCATTTGGCCAAGTGAACTGGCATCTGA
>Ga0066445_1000074_pt1 | contig 28117 bp, 21 predicted proteins | sample LakWasMet67_HOW9_2_FD_59533 | JGI IMG/M metagenome (GOLD analysis project Ga0066445, IMG submission 59533) | Freshwater sediment methanotrophic microbial communities from Lake Washington under simulated oxygen tension - Sediment Metagenome 67_HOW9 | ecosystem: Environmental > Aquatic >...
TATTCAATAATCGTTTTTTATTTATTGTGATTTTTTATCTTTTTATCCTAAAAATTTATAAAAAGTCAATTGTTTATTTCTAGTAACTTTAACCTTAATAGTAGTTATAGTTTTACTGAAATTTACTTCATTGGAAAACTCACCCGAAATAACGCCTAAAAAGAACTCAATTTTTAAACGAATCACAAAGTTGTTTTTTTATCTCATTCTTGCGGGAATTATTATTTGTATTTCATTAGTGAGTTTATTATTTATTTATCAAGACGATGTAAAAAAAGTGTTGTTGGGCGAAATAAACAAACACCTAAAAGCAGAAGTAAAAATTGATCCAAAAAACATTGATTTGACCATCCTAAAAACCTTTCCGGATTGTTCGATGGAATTTAAAAACATTTTAATGTTAGAGGCCTTACAAGTTAAAAAACGCGATACGCTTTTGTTTGCTAAACAAGTAAATTTACACTTCAACATCAGCGATTTGTGGAGTAAAAAATATAATATAAAAAAAATTAAACTTAAGGATGGCATTGTAAAGCCGGGTATAACAAAAGGCGGTACCCCAAATTATATTTTTTGGGAACAAGCTAAAGACGAAAACAAAGGTAAAAGCGATTCTATAAATTTTAATTTAAATTTAATTGAGTTAGAAGACTGCCACATAATTTATCGCGATAGGCAAACAACTTTTAAAACAGATTTAGTAATTAAAACTCTGAGCTTTTCAGGTAATTTTAGTGATGAAGAATACGACCTTAAATCTAAAGGAAACTTATATTTAAATCAAATTACGTCGCACAAAAAAATTATTTTAAAAAATAAGAACTGCAATATTAATGTTGATTTAAAAGTAAAAGGAAATCAATATCTCTTTGAAAAAACGTATGCAAGCCTTAACAACATGCGATTTAATGTGAATGGAAGTTTTGCTTACAAAGACAGTTTACAAGCCATAGATATAAATTATGATGCTGCAGACCTTGATATTGCAACAGTATTATCACTCTTACCAGAAGACCAACAGCAAAAAGCAAATGATTATAAAAGTTCTGGTGAGATTTACTCAAACGGTAATTTTAAATATTCTGGAAAATCAACATTTAATCTCGAAAGTAAGTTTGGAATTAAGAACGCTGAAATAACCTATAAACCAACCGCAACAACAGCAAAAAATGTAAGTGTTGATGGAAGTTTAAGTTACTCGAATTCTTTCTCAAAGCTTAACCTTGCAAATGTTTTTCTTAAACTTAATAACGATGAGTTAAAAGGAAATTTTTCAATCACAAATTTTTCAGATCCGTTTATTAGTTTTATTATTGATGCAAATGCCAACCTTGAAAACTTGCAAAACTTTTGGCCGATAGATACTTTAAGCAAATTAAAAGGTAGTGTAAAAATAAATTCAGAAGTAGAAGGCCTACTAAGCGACCTAAAGAACAAAACGTTTTCTACCAATGTTAAATTAAATTTAGGGGCTACGGTTTCAAATTTAGAGGCACAATTTAAGGGCGATGAAAATATTTTTGCAATTGAAAGCTGCTTTATTACTGCAAAAGACAGAGAGGTTGAGGTAAAAGATTTAAAGTTAAAAAGAGGAAGTTCGGATGTATTATTAAATGGTAAAATACCAGGATTATTTAATTATTTGTCAGACAAAACTGCACCTTTAATAATTACCGGTAATTTATTTTCTAATTACATTAAGTTAGAAGATTTTATGCTGAAATACAAAGCATCTGAAGATAAAACATCACCGTTAATCCCAAACAATATTCAATTTAAATTAGAGGCAGTTGTTTCAAAATTTAGTTATGCAAAATTTGAAGCACACAATTTAACGGGCGAAATCGAAATAAAAAACCAAAAGGCAATTATTAGCGACATGAAACTTCAAACCATGCAAGGTGAAGCGGAGATAGACGCTTTTGCCGACAATTCAAACAACAAACTAGATGTTGTATTGCAAAGTAAATTAAAGAATATAAATATTAGTAATTTGTTTTTTCAGTTAAATAATTTTGGCCAAACTACTCTACAAGATAGTAACATAAAAGGCTTTGCAAGCGCCGACCTCGATTTTTCAGGCAGTTGGAGCAATGCCTTAGAACCAAACTTAAATTCCATTCAATCAACCATTAATTTAACTATTGATAGAGGAGAACTTTTAGACTTTAAACCACTATTGAGTTTATCTAAATTTGTGGACATACAAGATCTTCAAAAAATAAAATTTTCAAGCCTGCAAAGTAATATAGAGATAAAAGATAAAACAATATTTTTACCAAGCACATCCATAAAAAACTCGGCCTTAAATATTATTTTTTGGGGCACGCACTCGTTTGATAATGATATTAATTATCACATAGAGTTATTGATAAGCGAACTGTTGGCTAAAAAACGTAAGAATAAAGATGAAGAATTTGGCCCTGTTGAAAACGATCCCGATAATAAACGAAGCGCCTTTATTTTAATGACCGGTACAGTAGATAAACCGGTAATAAAATATGACAAAAAAGGCTTAAAAGAAAACATTAAAAAAGATATTAAAGAGGAAAAGCAAAATTTAAAACAATTACTAAAAGAGGAATTTGGATTATTTAAAAAAGACACAACAGCTTCAAAGCCTAAAGAAAAAGCTAATCAAGCATTTGAATTAGAAAAACCCAACAATAATAAACCTAAAAAAACGTTAGAGCCTAAAAAGAAAAAAGATGATGACGATGATTTTTAAAAATCGTATCTTTAATTAATTAAAATTTTAAGGTGAATATTTATAATAAAAAACAGCAATGGAAACTTGGGCTTGCAGCAGCGGCCCTGCTTATTATTATTGCCTCTTTGTGGTACACAAAAAACTTAGTTAAAAAAATCTCAAACAGCGAAAAGGAAAAAGTAGAGTTGTGGGCTAAGGCTGTTCAAAAAAAAGCGAACCTAGTAAAATTTACAAACGAGTTATTTGAAAAAATAAAAACAGGCGAACGAAAAAAGGCAGAGTTGTATGCCGAGGCCACCAAACAACTTAGCGCAGACGCACAAGACGTTTCGTTCGTATTAAAGGTGCTTCAAGAAAACACCTCCGTGCCGGTAATATTAACGGATGAGAATGATGAAATACAAATTTCAAGAAATTTAGATTCAGCCAAGGAAAACGATAAAATTTATTTGCAAGAACAATTGCAAATTATGAAAAATCTTTATCCACCCGTTGAGATAAATATTTATAAAGGAATAAAGCAAAAATTATATCATAAAGACAGCAGAGTGTTTAGCGATATTAAATTAGTTTTTGATAGTTTAATTAAATCCTTTATTACCGAAGTGGCTGTTAATTCTGCTGCCGTACCTGTTATTTACACTAACAGTAAACAAGATAAAATTTTGGCTATCGGAAAAATTGATACCCTTGAAGTTAACACTGCCGAAAAACTTCAAAAAAAGCTAAAAGAACTTTCTACAGAGAATACACCGATTAAGGTTGACCTTGGTGAAGGAACCAGTGATTTTATTTTTTACGCACCATCAGAATTGCTTACACAACTCAAATATTACCCATATGTGCAATTTGGGGCTATTGGTTTATTTCTGTTAATCGCTTACATATTGTTTAGTACTGCAAGAAAGGCAGAACAAGATCAGGTGTGGGTTGGTATGAGTAAAGAAACAGCCCATCAATTAGGCACACCATTGTCTTCTTTAATGGCTTGGAACGATCATTTAAAAAGTATTGGTGTTGATGAAACTATTGTAAATGAAATGCACCAAGATGTAAAACGTTTAAATACAATTACAGATAGGTTTAGCAAGATTGGTTCACAACCTACACTGGTGCCATCAAACATTAATCAGGTTTTAATTAACTCAATTGAATATTTAAAAAACCGAACCTCCAAAAACACAAAATATACTTTGATATTGCCGGAAGAAAATTTACAGGTTCATTTATGTGTGCCTTTGTTTGAATGGGTTATTGAAAATATTTGTAAAAATGCAGTTGATGCTATGGAGGGTAAAGGCGAACTTGAAGTAGCTTTAATTGATGTTCCGGAAGGATTGTTTGTTGATATTACTGATACAGGAAAAGGAATTCCAAAATCAAAATTTAAAACCGTTTTTGAGCCAGGTTATACTTCGAAGCAACGTGGCTGGGGTTTAGGTTTAAGCTTATGTAAACGAATAATTGAAATTTATCACAATGGAAAAATTTACGTTTTAAAAAGCGAAGTGAATAAAGGAACTACGTTTAGAATAGAATTAAAACGCGAATAATTTTTAGAATTTAATTCTATATATTATCGCCTCTAAATATCTGTTGGTTTTTAATTCTGTAACTATTTCAATCTTTTCATTTTCAAACACCTCCTTAAATTTAGGGTTCATATATACAAACCAGGTTTGGGATGTTGTTGAAAGAATAATTTTATTAAGTACATTTTTTAAAACAGTTTCGTTAAACGGGTTAAATAAAAAGTAAACTGTTGGTTGATTTATGTAGTTATACTCTAATGCATTTACAGTTATAAATTTAATGGTAGACGATTCTCTTTTTAATTTATACCTCTGTAAATTATCATAAGCATTCGCAATTAATTCTTTATTTAAATCTATCCCGATTAAATTTTCATAACCATACGATTCAGCTACAAAAACCGGACGGCCTTTTCCACAACCAATATCAACAAAAGCAAAATTTTTAGTTTCTGATTTAATCGCGTTTAAAATCCTAAACAAAACAAGGTAACTGGCTCCTTGGTAATGATAAAACTCTGTTGAGCTGCTTTTTTTAATCGACGAAGTTGTTATTCCATAAACCCTTTCGTTTACTGCCTCTGCCCGAATGAGCCTAATCGTACTGATAAATCCACGTAAGAATATCGATCGAAAAAAATAATATATATAGATAAAAACTTTCAACGTAAATGCTTTTTAATGTTACACAAAATTAATATCTTCATAGGCATATTTATAATTAAATTATGAATAAGCTTTGTTCACTTAGCATAATTAATTATAGCAACAAACAACTGCACTGAAAAACTAATTGCCCCAATATGAAAATTGATCTAGAAGCAGAACGCAAAGAAATTTTACACCGCTATAAACTTTTAATAAATGCTTGTAAACGTCGCCTAGAAAAAGGAGACAAAGAAATAATTAGAAAAGCTTTTGAGGTTGCTGTTGAATCACATAAGGAGATGCGTCGTAAAAGTGGCGAACCTTATATATACCATCCTATTGCAGTTGCTCAAATATGTGCCGAAGAAATTGGGTTGGGCACAACGGGAATTGTTTGCGCTTTACTTCATGATACTGTTGAGGATACTGATTTAACCCTGGATGATGTGAAGGGCTTATTTGGCGAAAAAGTATCACAAATCATTAATGGCTTAACAAAAATTTCTGGTGTAATAGACAATACATCTTCTATTCAGGCTGAGAATTTCAGGAAAGTTCTCTTAACCATGAGCGAAGATATTCGTGTTATTTTAATTAAGCTAGCTGATAGGCTTCATAATATGCGCACGCTTGAGCATATGAAGCGTGAGAAGCAAATGAAGATAGCGAGTGAAACTTTGTTTTTATACGCTCCTTTAGCCCACCGTTTGGGATTAAATAATATTAAAACAGAACTCGAAGATTTAGGCCTGAAATATACTAATGCCGAGGGGTATTATGACATTGCAGTTAAACTTCAGGAATCGGAACCGGAACGCAAACGTTTTGTTCAAAAATTTATTGAGCCTTTAAAAGAAATCTTAGGCGAACAAGGTTTTAAATTTAAAATTTTTGGCAGGCCAAAATCTATTTATAGCATTTACAACAAAACAAAAACAAAGGGTGTTGCTTTTGAAGAGATTTATGATTTGTTTGCTATCCGAATTGTTATTGATACGCCCTTAGATCAAGAGAAATCTGATTGTTGGAAGGTATACTCAATTATTACAGATTTTTATCACCCTAGTCCGGAGCGTTTACGTGATTGGATAAGCACGCCAAAAAGCAATGGCTATGAAAGTTTACACACAACGGTTATGGGGCCGGAGGGTAAGTGGGTTGAGGTGCAAATACGCACAGTAAGAATGGATGAGCTTGCAGAGAAAGGTTATGCTGCACATTGGAAGTATAAAGATGCTGCTGCTGATAAAGAAAGTAAGTTAGAAAACTGGTTACAAAAAATTCGTGAAATGCTTGAAAATCCAGATCCAAACGCATTGGAGTTTATGGATGATTTTAAGCTGAATTTATTTAGTGATGAGTTGTTTGCGTTTACGCCAAAAGGCGATATGAAAACATTACCAATTGGAGCAACTGCTTTGGATTTTGCATTTGAAATACACACAAAGGTTGGTGAGCAGTGCATAGGAGCAAAAGTTAATTTTAAACTTGTTCCTTTAAGTTATGAATTAAAAAGCGGCGATCAAGTTGAAATTTTAACCAGTAACAAACAAACACCAAAAGAAGATTGGCTGGGTTATGTAATTACTGCAAAAGCAAAATCAAAAATAAAAAGCAGTTTAAAAGAGCAACGTAAAAAAATTGCTGAAGAAGGACGAGAAATTATGGAACGCAAGTTTTATAAAAATAAACTTGATTTTACACTTCAAAACGTAAACGATTTTTGTCAGTTCTTAAAAATACCATCTTCGCAAGAATTATTTTATCGTGCTGCTTTAGGCAATGTTGATCAAAAAGAAATTAAAGAGTACATACGCTACAAAAACAATCCTTTAAAATCAAATCGCAAATCTACAACGCCAAAAATAGAGCAGTTAGTTACTAATGCTCGCGGAAGCAGTGATATGCTTGTAATTGGCGACGATATGCAAAAGTTGGATTATAAACTTTCACCTTGTTGTAATCCTATCCCCGGCGATGATGTTTTTGGGTTTATTACCATTGGCGAAGGAATAAAAATTCACAGGGTAAATTGTCCAAATGCAATTAAATTACTTTCTAATTACGCGTATCGTGTAGTTAAAGCAAAATGGATGAACGACCAACTTATTTCCTTCTTGGCAGGAATTAAAATTATTGGAACAGACGAATTAGGTTTAGTAAACAACATTACAAAAATAATTTCAAGCGAAAACAATGTAAACATGCGTTCAATTAAATTTGATACGGATGATGGGCTTTTTGAAGGAACAATTATGGTTTATGTTCATGATACCAAACATTTAAACCATTTAATGGATATTCTTAAAAAAGTTAAAGGAGTAACTAAGGTTGAGAGGATTGATGAGAAAGGTTAACGCGTAGGTTTAAATTCTCTTAATTTTAATTTTTTTGCAGGGTTCCCTTGGTAAATCCAATCAGCCTCTAATGAACTTGTAGCAATACTGCCAACCGTTAGTAAACTATGGCTGCCCAACCTTACACCCGGACAAATAACCGTTTTTGCGCCTGCCCACGAACCTTCTTCTAAAGTAATTTCCCCAACTAAAAGATCAAACGTAGTTCTTTTGTAATTGTGGTTTCCGCATAGTAGTAAAGCGCCTTGAGAAACACAAGAATGACTTTTTAAAGTTACTTTTGCGAGATTATCAATCCACACTTCTTCGCCAATCCAAACATGGTCACCTATAACTAATAACCAAGGATATTTAATTGAAACATGGGGTTTAATAATTAAGCCAACACCAACTTTTGCACCAAATAAACGCAATAAAAAACGTTTAGGGCCATAAAACGGAAAGGGCGATTTAAAAAAGAAATAATTGATAAAATACCATAATACTCTTACTAATAGAGACCTACCGGGCTTATACCATTCGTTGTCAAAAGTTGATAGGTCAGTTTTTAATAAACTCATTAAATAAATTTTTATATAAATTAATACTTTTTTCCACCTCAATTTTGCTGCTAATATAACTATTTGCAGCATTGCTTTTTTGAGAAAATTCTAGTTGATTTAATTTTGACATTTCTATAATAGCAGTTAAAAATCCCTTTTTATCATTTAAGGAAAGGGCATAACCGGCATTATTTTTTTCTACATCATTCCACGGCGTTTGGTCACTAATGATTACTGGGCAACCGCTTAATAAGCTTTCAACAATCGAGTGGCCAAAATTTTCATTCAATGTTGGCAGCAATAAACAATGGTATTTACTAATTGTTTGTTGTACTTCATTAAACGCCAATTCGTTTTTGTAAGTTACAATTACATTTTTTGGTAAAACTTGTATTGTTTGAAGGCATTTGTTCCAATATTCTTTATCCTCAAGGTTTCCATAAACATCATAATTAATATGAATGTCAGAAGGAATGTCTTTTAAAATCTCTAGCGCAAAATGTAAGTTTTTTACTTCAGAAATTCTTGATAAAAAAAACAAATTTAAAATATTGGAGTTTTTTGTGGAGGTGTTTTTAAGTATCGTTCCTGAATTTACATTTGAGGCAATAGTTATATTAGCTGACGAAAAATGAGATTTAATATCCAGCTCTTCTTGTTTATTTGTGGCATGAAATGAAACGTTTTTATACCAACCAAATAATTTAGCAGCTGTAATGAATATGTTTTTTTTAAATGATTTTAAACTTAATGCCCCCTTGCTTAACATGCCTCTTGGCGCAAGTAGAATAGGAGGGTTTATTAAATTTTTATTTTTTAAGCGAATTATATTTATCGAAAACCGGAACGACCAAAAACTATTAAGATAAATTAAGTCAGGTTTAATTTCATTTAATAGTGATATCAACGTTTCTTCGTTTAGTTGTGCATCTGTAAAATAATAATAATAAACATTTTCCTTTAAGAAGAGGGTGTTTGGAGAAATGTCTGAATATTCTTTATTGCTTCCCAAATCTTTATTGGAAGTGATAATGTAAAAATCAAAGTAATTTTTTAATAAGGTAACTAATGAAAAGAGTGAACGTACCGGACCTCCCGCCTTTGTACCAGGCAAGTACCAATCCATAAATACAGCTATTTTAGGTTTCTTCAAAATTATGCTAAAATATTATTTTCTTTAATCCAATTATTTAAAACTACAAGATGCCATATTCTGCTCCAAGTTACAGTGTTGTCGTTATTTAAAAAACGTTTCCATAAATCTTCAACATTTTTTTTATTACAAAAATCATAATTTGAAAACTCTGTGATGTTTTTTTCGCAAAATGATTTTAAATCATTTTTTAACCAGATTTGCCACGGTAACGTAAAGCCCATTTTTGGACGGTTAACTATTTCGCTTGGTAACAAATCTCCAAGACTATCTATTAATAATTTTTTTGGCGTATGAGGATATTTTTTTTCATCATTCACACCCAATACAAAATCAATTAGTTTATAGTCTAAAAATGGTTCCCTAACCTCTAAGGCTACCGCCATGCTCATCTGGTCTGCATCTCTTAATAAAACATTTTGGAGGTATGTGTTTATTTCACTTATTGAAACTGAGCTTAATAAATGATCTTTTATTTGAGGAACTTTTGAAACGATAGAATTAATGTTTTTATAGGGGTCAACATTTTTGATAAACTCAGAAAGTTCTTTATACGTGAAAGCGCTTCTGTTTAATGGATAAGCCGAATTAAAATTAATTGTTTGTTGACCTAATAGTTCCTCTATTTTATATCCTGCAATTGTTTTTTTTCTTTTTTGTACGGCATATCCGGTTAGCTTGCGGCTAAATAGCGGAAGAGCGTTGATCCATGATTTTTTTTGTAGTTCCATCATGCGCTTAAAAACATCATAGCCTGCAAAAATTTCGTCTCCACCAATACCACTTAATGCCATTGTAACACCGGCTTGTTTGGTAGCTTTAGAAACAACATATGTGTTTGGACCATCGCCACTTGGATGATCCATTGCCGCAAGCGCTTCAGGAAGCTGATGTAAAAAATCTTGTGGGGTTAATTTTATTTCGTGGTGCTGTGTGTTGAACTTTTTTGCTATAAGTTTTGCGTATTTTGATTCAGAAAATTCGCTTTCATCAAAACTTATATTAAATGTTTGAATTTTTTCGGAGCTAACCTTGCTCATTAAGCCAACGATGGCACTAGAATCTATACCTCCCGAAAGGAACGCGCCAAATGGAACATCGGCAACTAAACGTTGGTGTACAGATTGTGTTAGCAATTCATTTACCTTTGCACAAGTTTCTGGATAAGAAAGGTCTGTTATTGTTTTTGTAAAATTATTTAATGAATAATATTCTGCAACACTTGCTGTGTTATTTTGATATTCTAAGTAATTACCCGGCAGCAACATTTTAACACTCTTAACAATGGTGTTTGGCGCATAAACCGTTTGATACATGATGTATTCAGCCAAAACATCTTTATTTAAACTAAATGTTTTTATTTTTGATTGAATGATTGGTCTTATTTCACTTGAAAACAAAAAGCCTTCTTCTCCATAATAATAGTATAATGGTTTTACTCCTAGTCGATCTCTTGCAACAGTTAATTTTTTTTCAAGAGTATCATAAATTGCAAAGGCATACATGCCATTAAATAATTGCAAACATTTTGTGCCATAGCGTATAAAAGCTGCAAGAACAACTTCTGTATCGGTATTGGTTTTAAAAAAATAAGGTTGGTCGTTTGAACCTTGCGATGCACGCTGTAGCTCTAATTTTAATTCCTTATAATTATATAATTCTCCGTTGTAAATTATAACATACCGCTTGTCTGTAGAAAAAAACGGTTGATTACCATCGCTACTAAGGTCTATGATTGAAAGGCGTCGATGGCCCAATGCAATAAGTTCGTCGCTCCAAAGCCCATCGTTATCAGGACCCCTGTGGCTAAGCGACACATTCATTTTCTGAACAATTTCTTTTTTTTGATCGACCGAAAATGTATTAGATATAAAACCGTTTATGCCGCACATAGTTTTATTTTAGCCCAATTGATTTTAAGTAGCGTTCGTCATTCATCATTAGTTTTATACCTTCTTCTATGCCTATGAGTTTTTTATTTAAAATCTCAAGCATTTTTTTATTGTCGGGTTGCCTGCGAGTCATATCGCCTTCTTTTAAAGGGGGTAAGTAAATTATTTTAGAAGTAGATTTTGTTATTTTAATAGTTAATTCTGCAAGATCTTTTATCGTCATTAATTCATCATTGCCAATATTAATAACATCGTTAACGAGTAATTTTTCTTCGAATAGTTTTGTTATTACGTTAATTGTGTCTTCAACGTAAGTAAAGGTACGGGTTTGAAGGCCATCTCCATATATTGTGATGTCTTGGTTTTTTAGAGCAAGCGATAAAAAGCGAGCTACAACAAAGTCAACACTTTGGTTAGGGCCATAGGTATTAAAAAAACGAAATATAGTATATGGTAAATGATAAGTTTGCCAATAACTTCTAAAAAAACATTCGCCTACATTTTTTACTACTGCATAAGGTACGCGTGAGTTTAAAGGTGTTCGGTGCTCATTTTGGGGTAATTCTACAGGTTCTCCGTAAACTTCAGAACTTGAAGAAAAGTAAACGTGTTTAACAGATGTGTTTTTTGAGAGATTTAAAATGTTTTTTATTCCGTCAATATCATTTAAAACATCAATAGGGTTTTCTTGCGTTCTAATTACACCAACAACTGCGGCAAAGTGAAAAACGTAATCAAAATGAAAAGAAAGCATAACCGAAGAAACATCATTAAGATGATTTACATCACCTTTAATAAATTTCCAGTTTGTATGTTTTGAGGAAGGTAATTTGGATAAGAATCCGGTAGATAAATTATCCATAATAACAACAAAATTGTGCGGATCGGATATTAGTTTTTCTACTAAAGCGCTCCCAATATTACCGGCCCCACCAGTTACTAATATTTTATTTTTTATAGAACTCATTGTAAATTTCTTTAATAGTATTACACCAATTATCAGGATTTATTTTTTGAGCTGCAAGGTGGCTGTTGAATGACATTTTCAAGAGATCCTCGTTGCTTAAAGTTATAATTTTTTTCAGAGTTTTTTTTAATTCTGCAATGTTTTTTGTTTGAAATAAAAAGCCGTTTTTACCATCTATTAAGAAGGATTCATTTGAACCTACGGCGGTACTTGTAACTATTGGAAAACCTGAAGCTGCATATTCCTGTACAACAACACCCCAAGGTTCAAAATGACTAGGTAAAATAAAAACCCCGCAATTTTGGGTTATTTCGGCAAGATCTTTTGGTTGTACAAACCCAAAATGTTTTATTTTTTCATGCTCTCGGGCTTGCAATGTTCCGGTGCCTAAACACCATAATTCCCATTCGTTTGGTGATTCGCTTTGTAATTGAATAAAAGCTTCCCATAGGTCGTTTATCCCTTTAAGATCTATATACCTTCCAACAAATAAAAATCTTTTCGGGAAGTTTTTTTTCTTTAATTCGGTTTGAGTAGAAAAAATTGTGTTAAATTTTTCAAGGTCGCAGCAATAAAATCCTGTTTTAATATTAGTTTTTTTAAAACCCAGTTTGTTAACGTAATATGCTTGGCTGTTTCCAGGCACCCACGAATAAGTAAATGTATTAAGCAAAAAAAATCGGCTTAAAATAGTTGCAACGTGTTGTTTTAATGAACCCGTCCAATGTGTATCGCAAGTTAATACAGTTGGAATTTTATTGAAATAAGGTTTTGTAAGCTTTAAATAATCTTTATCAATCCAACCACTACAAATAATAATTTGTGGATTTATTTTTTTTATTAATTGTTCTAATTCTAAAAAGCCAAATTTATTTTTTTCGTATACTTTTAATTTATCCGAAAACGAAAAAACAAAAGGAGCCTCTTTATTAACAGGCCAACGAATTATATGCACATCATCGGTTTTAGATAAAGCTTCGCAGCATTTTATAAAGTAGTCGGCAATTTCGGTATATAAAAATAAAACGGTCATTTAATAGCTAAATTTTCAGAATACTCTTGATAATTTTTTGAGTTATAAAAATACATCCAACAATACATAAAAAAGCCGTTGTAGGTATAGTTTCCTTGGCGGATGTATGTTAAAAGGATGAGCACTAATAAAGCATTACCAATTAGCCAATAATCATCTGTTTCTCTCCCGTTTAAATCGTGAGACACAAAGTATTTAAAAGCAAAGAGAATAATAAAGATGGTTCCCATTAACCCCACTTCAGATACTGTTCTTAAGAATAATGAATTTGCATCACCTGTGTTAAATTCATAAATACCACCAATTAATTTATTTAACGAATATTTATCATACGCAAACTCATGTGAGCCAAGACCAGTTCCAAATATTGGGTTTTTAATAAAATTTTGTTTTGCTACGTTATAATTATTATAAAATACAAATGAAGAGCCGTGTACTTTCGATAAAAAATTTCTGATTCTTTTTATTTTTCCTCTTTTACTTTCTCCTGTTGTATTTTCGTCTAATATATTATTTACAAAAAGTTCGTTCATGCCATCTACCCTTGCTCTAAATTCATTGGCATTGTTATACACCACAAAAAAAAGAAAGACAGAAAGAGGAATGGCAATTAAAAAATAACGAACGGCACCAAAGTTAAGTGCCAGTAAAATAATGGATATAAATATTCCGAGAAAAGCTAAACTTGAAAAAGAAAGGCAATAACATATAGCTATTACCAAACATTTTTTTAAAGAAATAAACTCGTTTGTTCTTGAAAATAATTGATAGAGGCTAATAAAAAATGCCGGAGCTATTGCTATACCTAGTGCCGATGGCTCGCTAAATAAACTATTGATTCTAATACCTAAACCACCCAAATTAAAACCCCATTTTGTTAATGGAAAAACTACACTTAGTTTATAGCCTTGTAAAAAACCTATCCAAAAGCTAAAAAGTTGAAAAAGCCCAAGGGCACACATTAGAAAAGAGATATATAAATATTTTTTGAATATGTGTTTAATATCATACTTATAATATTGCATAACATATTGGTAAAATACCAAGTTTACACTAATATTAATAAAAATCTTTAAAAACCTTGGTGTTGTATTGTTACCAATTAAAATATTAAATAAACCAAAAACTAAAAGAGGAAGAATAATGTATAACGAAGGGGCAAAAAACTTATACTTAATTATAAAAATTGGCAATAAAATTATTATTGGGAGATATGAAATGTAAAATTCAAACGGACTATCAAAGAGGACATACCCAGTATAAAATAAATTGGAAAATATACCTACATCAATTAAAAATCCTATCATCAGATAATGTTTACTTCACGTTCTAGTGTTACTCCAAATTTATCAAATACTTTTTGTATAACATAACTTGATAATTCAAAAACAGCCTGCCCTGTACAGTTATTTTTATTTATTAGAACTAAAGCTTGTTTTGAATGTACCGCAGCACCGTTTTTTTCAAACCCTTTTAGGCCACACTGTTCAATTAACCATCCTGCTGCCAATTTAAAATCGCCGTTTGGGAGCGGATAGGAAACTAAACCTTCAAACGAAGATTTTAGTGAATTATGTTTTTCTTGGGATATTTCGGGGTTTTTAAAAAAACTTCCAGCGTTACCTGTTTCTTTTGGATCGGGTAGTTTACTCCTTCTAATTGCAATAACCGCATTTGATACATCTTTTGCGGTGGGTTGGGTAACCTTCATGGCTTCTAACTCTGCATTAATTGCTCCGTATGTTGTATTTAAGTTTGTATGTTTAGTTAGTTTAAATGAAACAGAAATAATTAGAAACTGATTTTTATATTTTGTTTTAAATACACTTTCGCGATAGCCAAATTCACATTCGTTTTTAGTGAATGTTTTTTTCTCTCCGGTTGTCGTATTTAACGCCTCTAATTCATAAAAAACATCTTTAATTTCGGCGCCATAAGCACCAATGTTTTGCATCGGGCTTGCACCAACGCATCCAGGAATGAGCGACAAGTTTTCGAGTCCGCAAAAATTTCGTTCTATACACCATAAAACAAATTCATGCCAACTTTCACCCGCTGCAACTTTTACAATTACAGTGTCTTTATCTTCCAATTCAATAGTAATTCCTTTTAAATTGTTTTTTAGAACTAGGCCATTAAAATTTTGAGTAAATAAAATATTACTCCCACCGCCAATAATTAATTTTGCATTGTTTATATAAACTTCTGTTTTTATTAACTCTAAAAAATCAGCTATAGAATTTATTTCTACAAAATAATTGCAAAAAGCATCCAGGCCAAAGGTGTTATAAGGTTTAAGGTTTAAATTCTCTGCTATTTTCAACATACTAAAACAAAAATAACTAATAAATTAAGTGTAATATTTCTATCTTTAACCCAATATCAACAAAGTATTTGTTTACAACAAAAAAAATAGCAATAGTTAGTGTAATTAACGATTTGGTTACCGATAGCCGGGTTAACAAAACTTGTTTAACCCTTGTTGAATGTGGTTTTGAGGTTGTTTTAATTGGCCGGCAACTTCCAAATTCTTTACCTCTTCCAAATTGGAGTTTTAAGGCAATAAGAATGAAACTGTTTTTTTTAACCGGACCTCTTTTTTATTTCTTTTTTAATTTGCGTTTGTTTTTTAAACTTTTATTTAAAAAGGCCGATTTGTTATATGCCAACGATTTAGATACACTTTTGCCTAACTATTTGATTTCAAAATTAAAAGCTATCCCTTTAATTTACGACAGTCACGAGTTATTTTGTTATGTGCCTGAATTGCTGGAGTCACCTACTAAACAAAAAATTTGGTTGGGGATTGAAAAACGAATTATTCCAAATCTAAAAAACTGTATTACCATAAACAACAGTATTGCAACACTTTTTGAAGAAAAATATAACGTTAAGTTTAATGTAGTTAGAAATATTTCTGACCAAGACAATGTTTTTACAGCTAAGTCTAGAGAGGATTTGGGCTTGCCTTTAGGGAAAAACATTATTTTGCTGCAAGGCGCCGGAATTAATATTGATAGGGGTGCAGAAGAGTTAATCGACGCCATGGAGTTTGTTGATAACGCGCTTTTATTAATTATAGGCAGTGGCGATGTTTGGAAAGTGTTGCAACAAAAAATTAAAGACCAAAATTTGAGCAAAAAAGTTATGCTTATTAATAAAATTCCAAAAGCCGAATTGCTGCACTACACGCATAACGCCGATTTGGGATTAAGTATTGATAAAAACACTAATCTGAATTATTATTATAGTTTGCCCAATAAAATATTTGATTATCTGCAAGCGGGGGTGCCAATATTAGCAAGTCGTTTGCCCGAGATAGAAAAGATAGTAAGCGAATTTAAAGTAGGCGATTTTGTCTACGATCATAAGCCAAAAACAATCGCGTTAAAAATTAACGAAATGCTCTCGGAAAAAAGCTTATTGCAAGAGTATAAGCAAAATGCAAAAAAGGCATCACAACAATTAAGTTGGTTAACAGAAAAACAAAAACTAATCTCGATATTTGAGAACTTAAAGTAAAACAAATAACCTATTAATAAAATAAGTAAATTTATATAGTAAAAAATTTATGGAATTTTCGGCACAACAAATAGCACAACTTTTAAACGGAACAATTGAAGGGGATGAAAACGCCACCGTAAACAATCTTTCAAAAATTGAAGAAGGCACACATAAAACTTTGTCTTTTTTAGCAAATCCTATTTATACAAATTTTATTTATACTACCAATGCAAGCATTGTTATCGTAAATAACACTTTAGTTTTAGATAAACCAATAAAAGCAACTTGCACGTTAATACGCGTTGATAATGCGTATGAATCGTTTGCAAAATTGTTAGAGCTCTACACTCAAATAAAAGGAAACAAAGTAGGCATAGAGCAGCCTTCATTTATTTCTGAAAGTACAAAAATGGGTACCGACTGCTATGTTGGCGCCTTTGCATATATTGGTCAAAATGTTAAGATTGGAAATAATGTAAAATTATACCCTCATATTTTTATTGGCGATAATTGTGAGATTGGCGACAACACAACATTATTTTCTGGTGTAAAATTATATCACGAATGTAAGGTTGGAGCCAACTGTACCGTTCATGCCGGAACAGTTATTGGAAGTGATGGTTTTGGTTTTGCGCCAAATGCCGATGGAAACGCTTTTGCCAAAGTGCCGCAAATTGGAAATGTAGTTATAGAAGATAATGTAGAAATTGGTTCTAACACATCCATTGATAGAGCAACTTTAGGTTCTACATATATTCGTAAGGGAGTAAAATTAGATAACCTTGTGCAAATTGCACACAATGTAGAGATTGGTGAAAACACCGTTATTGCCGGTTTATCGGGTGTTGCGGGGTCTACAAAAGTGGGAAAAAATTGTATGATTGGCGCTCAAGTGGGTATTGCCGGGCATTTAAAAATTGCTAATGGGGTAAAAATTGCAGGTCAGTCAGGCATAGGTTCAAGTATTGATAAGGAAGGAGAAATTGTACAAGGCTCACCGGCCTTTAATATTGGCGAATACAAGCGTAGTTATGTTTTATTTAGAAGCCTCCCAAAATTAAACGATAAAATAAACGACTTAACAAAAAAGGTAAATCCCAAATAAAAATGAAGATAGATATTTTAGCAATAGGGGTTCATCCGGATGATGTAGAGTTAAGTTGTAGCGGAACGATTGCAAAGCATATTTCATTTGGGAACAGTGTGGGTATTTTAGACCTTACCTTGGGAGAGCTTGGCACCAGAGGAAGTGCAGCATTAAGAACGATTGAAGCAACAGAATCTGCAAAAATACTAGGCGTTTCTTTTAGAACCCAATTAAAATTTAAAGATGGTTTTTTTGAAAATAACGAAACACATTTAAAACAAATTATTGAAGTTATTCGTAAACATCAACCCGAAATTGTTTTATGTAATGCTATTAACGACAGACATCCTGATCATGGAAGGGCCGCTAAATTAGTTTCTGAAGCCTGTTTTTATAGCGGTTTAATAAAAATAGAAACATTTGTTGATGGCAAAAAACAAGAAGCTTGGCGCCCAAAGGCAGTTTATCATTATATACAAGATCAATACATTCATCCTGATTTTGTAATAGATATTACAGATTTTATGGAGGTAAAACAAAAAGCAATTATGGCTTTTTCTTCACAGTTCTATAATCCTAATTCGGGTGAGCCCGAAACGCCAATTTCCAGCAAAGCTTTTTTAGAAGCCATAAACAGTAAAATGGCATTGTGGGGCAGAGCAATTGGTGTGCCTTACGCAGAGGGATTTACAGTAGATCGTTATCCCGGAGTAAATAGTTTGTTAGATTTAAAGTAGAAACTCTTTTATATACCCACACACTTCCGGTACATGCTCCAGGTTTAATGTATGACCGGCATTTGAAATAACTTTAATTTTAGAATCTTTAATGTGTTTATGTACTTCGTTAGCTAAATGCACAGGTAGTAGTAAATCTTTCTCGCCTTGAATAATTAAAGTTGGCACATTTATTTTTTCAAGATTAGGTCTGTAATCTTTTCTTTCTTTTGTAGCCTGCATCAAATTAAAAATAGCTTGTTTGTTTTGCTGTGCATCCAAACGTGCTTCTTTCATCATTTGTATTGGAATTATTGGGTGTGAAAAATAATCTTCACTTAGCACACTTGGCAACATAATATCCAACATTAAATTATACCCACCAAACTCTAAGGCACGCCACCAGCTTAATTCAATTGCTTCATAATATGGAGTTTTGTGAGCGAAAGTTGAAATAAGAATTAATTTATTTACAAAATTTGGATGGTTTACTGCAAAATTTTGTGCTACCATACTACCATAAGATAAACCTATGATGGTTGCTTTATTTATTTTTTCTTGCTGTAAAACATGTTTAACATCGTTAGCATGTTGGTCAAAATCACGCCAATGTTCTGCCTTATCGCTTTGTCCTTGAAAAATAAAATCGAGCAAAATAATTTTATACTTTTCTTTAAAATAAGGTAAAACAAATAACCATGAAACGGTTGACTGTGTTAAACCATTTAAAAAAACAAGTGTTTCTTGTGACGAAGTATTGCCTTGAACTTCGTAGTAAATGTTTAAATCGTCAATTGTTTTACATTTCATTTTGTATATTCTAAACTTACTTTGCTTTTTGTTATTTGTAATCGTGCTTTTTTACCTATGTAAAGCGCCATGTTTTTTTCGATGTGCCCAGCCGGAAAATTAAAGCAAACCGGATAATTATATTCTTTTACAGCATCTAAAACAATTTCTTCTGCTGTTTTACCAAAGGGTATGGCATTATCTTTCATGTCTGACATGCCGCCAACAATTAAGCCTTTAAGATGTTTTAATTTTCCTGCGCGCTTTAATTGAAGGATCATTCTATCTACATGATAAAGCTGCTCATCAAGATCTTCTAAAAACAATATTTTATTTTTTGCAGATATATCATCAACACTTCCGCTTAAGGCGTATATTAAAGATAAATTTCCCCCAACAATTTCTGCCTCTGCAACCCCAGGTTTGTTTAATTTATTGTAGTCAATCTTGTAATTAACTTTTTGTCCAAACAAAAGTTGTTTAACAGACTTAGTAGCCTCTTCATTTTTTAAAAACTGAAATGCCATTGTGCCATGGATGGCGGCAATTTTTAAATGAACTAACCGGCTATGTAAAACAGTAGTGTCGCTATAACCAATTATCCACTTAGGATTTTTTAGTAAGGGTTTAAAATTTACTTTATCAATTACACGCAATGTTCCGTAACCGCCACCACTTATAAGCACTGCTTTTGCGGTATTATGGTTTACAGCCCATTGTAAATCGGCAGCGCGCTCTTCATCAGTTCCAGCAAATTGGTGATGTATTTTAAAAGCGTTGGGGCCTGTTTCTACTTTAAGGCCCCAACTTTTTAAAATATCTATTGCCGGTTGAATATCATTTTTTGATCTTGCTCGAGCTGTAGCAATAATTACAATGGTATCGCCCTTTTTTAAATAAGAAGGAATAATGGCCATTCTATTATTTCTTTTTTTTCTTTACAACTTTAGTTGTTTTTTTAGGCGTTGTTTTTTTCTTTTTAGGTGCAGCAACTTTCTTGCGTTTTTCTGCAGCTTTCTTTAATAAAGCTTCGCGTTTTTCTTTTTTAGCAGCCTCAACATTCGATTTCTTTTCCTGATACTCAATATTACTTAAGTTTTGCTTATATTTTGCATGAATTGGCTCATTTTCAACTCTAACATGATACCAAAATTGTCCGGTTTTAATACGGTAGATTTGCATTTCTGAAACACCGAATTTTTCTGCAATTTGTTTATACGAAAGTTTCCTTTTTGGATCCCAAATCATTTTCTTTAACGTAACAATACTTTTTTCGTTAAAAATTTGAGAGTGTGCACTTTTTACAATTGCTTTTTTCTTTCTAGATAAAATAGCATTAGGGCTAAATGTTGTGTGTGCTCTGTGTTCTGTTTGGGTAGCCCATTTTAAATTATCAACGTGGTCGTTTAAATAATTATGGTCTTTATGAATTACAAACTTATGTTTAGGCGATGGTTTTTTTAAAAACGCTTTGGCAACTTCTTTGTAAAGAAATATTGCCACGGCTTTTCCATCTTGCCTTACATTAAAGCGGTAACTACCGGCAGTGGGTTTAAAATTTCTTCTTTCTACCTTGCCACTATTGTCTAATAACACACCAAAATGGCCATGGTTTGAAATTACATAGGGTACCGAAGGCTTTTTGCCGTTTACGGTAATTGTTTTCCAAATTTCTTTTTTATTGCTCATTCGTAATTTATTTTAATAGTTATAGTTACTTTTGTATAAATATAATAATAAAATTGTTGATTTGCATTTTCCCCCAAAAAAAATGAAAATGTATAACGGGTTGCACTTTAGGAGAATTAAAAATGGATTCAAAATTTAAACGAACGTTAGTTACTGCGGCTTTACCCTATGCAAATGGCCCAGTTCACATAGGACATTTAGCCGGTTGTTATTTGCCGGCAGATATTTATGTTAGGTATCTTAGAAGTATTGGTGCCGATGTTAAATTTATTTGCGGTAGCGATGAACACGGTGTGCCTATTACTATTAAAGCAAAAAAAGAGCATACAACTCCGCAGGCGATAGTTGATAAATATCATAAGATAATGGGCGATTCCTTCCATGATTTTGGTATTTCTTTTGATGTGTATTCACGCACTTCATCAAAAACTCATCATCAAACTGCTTCCGATTTTTTTAAAGTGCTATACGACAAAGGTGTTTTTACCGAAGAAATTACCGAACAATATTATGACGAAACCGCTAAACAATTTTTGGCCGACCGTTACATTGTGGGAACTTGTCCTAAATGCGCTAACCCTAATGCTTATGGCGACCAATGCGAAAAATGCGGATCAACACTTAATGCAACGGATTTAATCGAACCTAAATCTACCTTATCGGGAAGTAAACCCGTTTTAAAAGAAACAAAAAATTGGTTTTTGCCTTTAGATAAATTACAACCAAAAATTAAAGCTTATATAGAAGGTCATAGCGACTGGAAAGCCAATGTTTACGGGCAATGTAAAAGTTGGATGGATAGTGGCGATGGCTTGCAACCACGAGCAATGACTCGCGACTTGGATTGGGGTGTGCCTGTGCCGGTTAAAGGTGCAGATGGCAAAGTGTTATATGTATGGTTTGATGCACCAATTGGCTATATCTCGGCCACTAAGGAATTATTGCCGGATACTTGGGAAAATTATTGGAAAAAAGAGGATACACGTTTGATACATTTTATTGGAAAAGATAATATTGTTTTTCACTGCATTATTTTTCCTGCTATGCTCATGGAACACGGAGAATTTATTTTACCGGATAATGTTCCGGCAAATGAATTTTTAAATTTAGAAGGTGATAAAATCTCCACCTCTCGTAATTGGGCAGTTTGGTTGCACGAATATTTGCAGGATTTTAAAGGCATGCAAGATGTGTTACGTTATACTTTATGTTCAAATGCACCAGAAACAAAAGACAACGATTTTACCTGGAAAGATTTTCAAACAAAAAACAATAGTGAGTTAGTTGCTATTTTTGGAAACTTTATAAACAGAACCTTAGTGTTAACACATAAGTTTTATGAAGGAAAAGTGCCTGAAGCAAAAACGTATACTAAAGAAGATTTGCTGGTATTAGAAGAGTTAGCAAAAGCTCCGGCAAAAATTGCTAAGTCTATTGAGCAATTTAAATTTAGAGAAGCTATTAGCGAATGGATGAATGTTGCACGACTTGGAAATAAATATTTAGCAGAAACAGAGCCTTGGAAACTTATTAAAACAGACGAGCAACGCGTTACGACAATTATGAATGTTGCCCTTCAGATATCTTGTAATTTGGCAATTTTAGCAGAGCCGTTTTTGCCGTTTACTTCAAAAAAATTATTTGATCTTTTAAATATAAAATCTTTGCGGTGGGCCGCTGCTAGCCAAACGTCAAACATGGCGCATGGTCACACAATTAATAAAGACGAATTATTGTTTTCTAAAGTAGAAGATGCAGATGTGCAAATTCAGTTAGATAGATTACAAAAAAGTAAAGAGGATAATTTGGTAAGTGCCGGACCGGTTGCTTTTAAACCAGAAACAACATTTGATGATTTTTCTAAGATGGATATTAGAACGGCAAAAATTGTTGCCGCAGAAGCCGTTCCAAAAACAGATAAATTATTAAAGTTAACGGTTGATACAGGTATTGATATTCGTACCGTGGTTAGCGGTATTGCTGCTTATTTTAAGCCTGAAGAGATTATTGGGCAAAAAGTATCGTTGTTGGTAAACTTGGCACCTCGCAAAATTAAAGGTATTGAGAGTCAAGGAATGATATTAATGGCAGAAAACGCAAAAGGTGAATTAAGTTTTGTAACTTCAACAAATACAGATATTGAAAATGGCTCGGTTATTAGATAAAAAAATATTTTTATTGTTTGTTTTTATATTCAGTTTTGCTGGTGTAAATGCGCAGCAAGACGAAGAATTATATAGACCAAAAGATTACAAGAATCGAGAGCAATTCGAAAAATTTAGAAAAAGAAGAATGATAATTGCTGCCTGGCAGATTAATGAATTAAAAGAGGGTGCAATTGTAGTAAAACTAAAAACTAACATTAATCAAATAAACGCGTTTAATAAACATGGCGAACCTGAAAAGGCAATAGAAAAAACAATAGAAACATACATTATAAATAAAAATATAATGATGGCTTATTTAGATAATTTTAAATTTTGTAAAATTTATTTTATTTATAGTAATAGCAATGATAGTTTACTTAAAGGGGTAAGAAGCGGTGTATTTTTGGATACAAATCTTAAAATTAATCCAAGCATTGTTATGAATGAAAAATTTTATTTGGTGGCCGAAAAAGATTTTAACTATAATTCATCTATTGGGTTTGTGAAAGAAGATTCTGCCAGATTTGTTACAGAAAAAGGAAACCCTAGCGGTGGTGAGTTTGACATTGTGGTTAAGAATAAATACGGGCACCAATTAAAACGACCTTTCCCATACTTGGGTTTATTTGGAAAAAAAGTTATTAGTTATGTGGGGGCCATTCCTATGTTTTATAAGTATGAAGAAAATACTATTACCTACACAATCGATAAAAAACAAATGTATGACAGGGATCAAACCCCAAATAAAAATTTTAAAAAACCAATGCCTGGGTATAAAACCTTAATGTTGCATAAAGGAGGCGTTTATGAAACGATAAGTTATGGAGTAGAGCGCTTCGACGAAAATTTAAATAATTTTTATAAAGCTTCTACCAAACCCGACCTCAGTAAAATAGACCCGGCCATTTTGCCGTTTTTGTATTAGTATTTTACTAATTTTTATTTTAGATAGGCCGCTCTATATTGTTGCCAGATATAAGATTTAACACCCTTGTATTTGTTAAGTGTTTTTTATTTTGTAATTTCATTAAAATATATTTTATGAAAAGATTGATTTTTTCCGCTATTTCTTTGTTTGCTGCAACAGTTATTTTTTCGCAATCTGACACATTGTTTTTAAATAAAAACAAAAAAGTGGCATGCAAAATAATTGAAATAAATGAAGTAGAAATTAAATACCGTGCCGCTGAAAATATTGACGGGCCAATATATATTATTGATAAATCAACCGTGAATAGTTATAAATTGTCTACTGGATTTACAGAGCGTTTTTTGCCGGATGAGTTATCTCTCGAACACGAACACAAAGAAATTTTAGGTAACCGACAAGTAATAAAATTAAGCCCTTTCTCTTTTGCATTTAACCACATTTCTTTAGCTTATGAAAGTGTTATAAAGGTTGGTATGAATATAGATGTTGAAGCCGGTTACATTAATTCTGAAATTAATCCAGATACTTATAATTCGTTTAGAAACGGGTTGAACAACAGTTTACATAATTCGGGTGCATATTTTAAACCCGGTATAAAATTCTTTTTAGGCGAAGATTTTTCAATTAAAGGATTAAAGTATGCGCATCCCTTAAAAGGGCGCTATATAAAATTAGATTTAGCTGTTTCCTATATAAATTTTCAAGATCTTAGCACGGTTTATTATGGAGCCTATACTAATGGGATTGCCGTTACACAAACTGTTTATACAAACATGAGCACGGTTGCCTATGGCGGCTTTGTGAATTATGGCCGTCAATTTATTTTAGGGAACATTCTTACTTTAGATTATTACGTTGGAGCCGGATTTACCGGACAATCTGCAAGTTATTCGAATCCAAATTTTTTCAAAAATCCTTTTCCTAATACAAATGGTAATTATTATAATATCAATGAAAGAAATTATACATCCAACTATCATGGTTTTTTAAGGGTTCCAACATATGGTTTATCCTTTACAGCTGGTTTTAGAATTGGTTATATTATTCCTCAAAAAGCATCACGTACGAAATAGATGTATAAGAAATAAAACAAGTATAAAAAAAGCCAATTGTAATTTTACAATTGGCTTTTTTGTTTTTAAGATGATGTTTCTATTTCATTATTACTAACTCATCAATAATGTTTTTTGCGCCGCCTAATTTGTCTATTACAAATAATACAAATCTAACGTCTACACAAATAGTACGGTTTAAGTTTTTATCAAAAGCAATTTTATGACTTAACGCTTCGTAGTTACCATCAAATGCTAAACCAATTAATTCGCCTTTAGCGTTCATAACCGGCGATCCTGAGTTACCACCTGTAATGTCATCTGTAGTAATAAATGACACAACAATATCATTAGTTGCTTTATCAATATATTGTCCGTAATCTTTGTTCTTTATTAATTCTAATAATTTTTCCGGCGCATCAAATTCATAATCTCCCGGCTTGTATTTTTCCATAACTCCTTTTAGTGTGCACACGTAATTATAGTTTACACCATCTTTAGGCGAGTATGATTTTACGTTACCATAAGACACGCGCATGGTTTGGTTGGCGTCTGGATATAACTCTTGTCCTTTTTTCATTTCTAACACACCCTTTAAATATTTTTTATTTAAAGCGTAAGTTGTACCCATAAATTCGGTAAAAAATTTACCATAATTATTATTAAAGTTATCTAAAAACTCAACAGCTGTTTTGTAAGCTAAGTCTTTGTGAAGAGTTGCTGTATCTGGCTTTGCAATAAACGCATCCCACTTATCTTTATTCAGTATCATGGTGTTATCAAAAACTTGTTTTGCAAATTTTTCGTAAGTTTCATCTTTTTCTAAGGCACCATAATTATTTTTAAGCATGGTGTAAAACCCTTGTGGTCTTTGGCTGGCATCAATATCAGAATAAAACAGTTTAGTTACTATTGCTAAAATATTTCTATCAGAAATAATATTTTCACCTTTAATAAATCTGTCTTGTGAAGCTTTTAAACCGGCAACAATTTTATTTACGTTTTCTGGTCTTACAGGAGATTCTATTAAGGCAGCATCAAGGGCTTTTAAACTACTTGCAAAAGCTAATAAGGGCGAGCCCATAATGCCTTCAGTAATATAAACTCTGTGTTTTGCATAAGGCCTCCAATTATCATAAGCGCTTTTAATGTTTGCAAATAAATTATCATACTCGGGTTTACCTTTTGCCCAAGCTTCAAAGGCCGCTTCGTCTTTTTGTTTTTGCCCAATTACATTGTACTTTACTAATTGCTTTGTTTCACCATCAAAAAACTTCCAGTAGTTGGCAACCTGTGCATAATAACTTGCTAATTGAATTTTGTTGGCAGGGTCTTTTAACATCTCTGTCATCATTAGTTTTAAACGCGCATCACGCAAGCTAACCGTAAAAGGATTTTCGATATCAATTTTTAATTTAACGCCATATGAAGTTTCGTATCTGTTTGTTCCGCCCGGGTAACCGTAAATCATCGAAAAATCACCATCTTTTAAACCTTTAATAGAAACAGGTAAAAAGTGTTTTGGTACGTATGGAACATTATCTGCACTATAATCTGCAGGCTTGCCATCTTTACTCATGTATACACGAAAAATAGAAAAATCGCCAGTGTGGCGTGGCCACTCCCAATTATCAGTATCTCCACCAAATTTACCAATACTTTCAGGTGGCGTTCCTACTAAACGCACATCTGTGTATCTCTGGTAAGTAAATTGTAAAAATTGATTTCCTTTAAAAAAGCTACCAATTCTAATTTCATAACCTGTACCTTCTGATGCTTTAGCTGACATGCCAGATAAAATAGCAGGCAGTTTTGAAGCCAATTCTTTTGCAGGAATATCTTTTATTTTTTCGTTTACCGCATCGCTTACATCGGCAATACTTATTAAAAACTGAACGCTTAAGCCTGGGCTCGCAATTTCTTCTTGTTTTGATTTTGCCCAAAAGCCATCTTTTAAGTAGTTATGCGACACTGAGCTTGCCGCTGCAATACTGCCATAACCACAGTGGTGGTTTGTAAAAACTAATCCTTCTTTACTTACTATTTCTGCCGTGCAACCACCGCCAAATAACACAATGGCATCTTTAATGCTATTTTTATTAGCGCTATATAATTGCTCTTTTGTTAGTTTAAGGCCTTTTTTAACCATATCGGCGTATGTTTTTTCGCCAATCAGTTGCACCAACCACATCCCTTCATCTGCTTTAACCGAAATAAAGCTTAGGGCAATAAATAAAATTGAAAATAGTTTTTTCATAGAGATTTTTAAAATTGGACACAAAATTAACATTGAATCTGATATGAAGTTAATTTTTAGATGAATAGCTTAATATTTAGATGGTTTACGGGTTATTTTCTATAAAAGAAACAACACGTGTGCTAATATGGTAGAATTGAATTAGGGAAAGCAAAAAAAGTGACCTCGAAGGGAGTCGAACCCATAACCTTCGGCTCCGGAAACCGACACTCTATCCAGTTGAGCTACGAGGCCAAATAGAAGCACAAATATAACACCATATTTTATGGTTTTTAATATAATATTGTTGTATTTTTAGCGTTATATAGGTGTTTTTATACCAAAACGTAATAATGAATCGAATATTTTCAATAATTTTTTTCTTCGCAACATTTTTGTCTTTTTCGCAAATCGGTCCTCGTTCTTGGCAAGATCATTTAGGGTTACACAACTGTAATTCTATTACCAAATTTAATGGCAAAATTTACGCGTCAAATTATAATGGTATAATTAAGGTAAGTGAGGAGGATTTTAGTGTAGAAAGGCTAAATAAGATTAACGGATTAAATGATGTTGGGGTTCGTTTGCTTAGAGTGAACCCAAATAACAACAAACTATTAGTGATATACGACAATAGTAATATTGATATTATAAATACTAATGATGAAATAAAAAATTATTCCGAAATAAAATCAAAAATTTTAAGTGGAAAAAAAATAATTAATGAAGTTACATTTAAAGGGCAGTTTGCTTATTTAGCTTGTGGTTTTGGAATTATTATTTTTGATACCGAAAAACTGGAGGTAAAAGAAACCCTTATAATAGGGCCAAATGGCACTAATTTGGAGGTGTACCAATTGGCATTAAACGACTCACTTATTTTTGCTGCTACACCAAATGGCTTGTATAAATCAAATTACAAAACAAAAATCTTAAACAATTTTAATAACTGGTCTTTGGTACCTTCATCTGATATTCCTACAGGTGCAGTTTGTGGTGTTGTAAATGTTGATGGAAAAGTTGTTGCAGCTTATTCTCCTTCAAAACTTAGTTTGGATAGTTTATTAAAAGATAAACTTTATGTATTAAAAAATAATGTTTGGTCAACAGTTTTTAGCACGCCAAATCCTCT
>Ga0066445_1000078_pt1 | contig 27524 bp, 23 predicted proteins | sample LakWasMet67_HOW9_2_FD_59533 | JGI IMG/M metagenome (GOLD analysis project Ga0066445, IMG submission 59533) | Freshwater sediment methanotrophic microbial communities from Lake Washington under simulated oxygen tension - Sediment Metagenome 67_HOW9 | ecosystem: Environmental > Aquatic >...
CCGGATTGACGAAGAAACCTCTGCCTTGCTCGACTTCGCTCATGGTGTGTGGGAGATGAGCGATGGCTTGTTCGACATCACGTCCGGTGTGTTGCGGCGAGCCTGGGATTTTCGCGGGGGCACACCGCCACATCCTGAGCATGTTGAGGCGCTACTGCCCTTGGTGGGTTGGTCCAAGGTGGTCCGAAGCCGCGAAGAAGTCGGTCTGGGTATCCCGGGTATGGAGCTTGACTTTGGCGGCTTCGGCAAGGAGTACGCCACCGACAGAGCAGCGGCCATGCTGACCCGTGATGGCTTCTCCCATGCGCTTGTCAACCTGGGCGGTGATCTTCATGCCACCGGACCTCGCGTGAGCTGGGGTCAGGAGCCGCACCCGTGGGGCATTGAAATTCAACACCCGAGACCTGCCACGCCTGATGGTCGCGATGTTCTGGTTGCCTTGCCGCTGTCGCGGGGTGGCTTGGCTACCAGCGGTGACTACGAGCGATTTTTCATTCACGACGGCAAGCGTTATTGCCATGTGCTTGACCCGAGAACGGGCTGGCCGGTGTGCGACGTCCAGTCGGTGAGTGTGGTCGCCCCCAGCACAGCGATCGCGGGGGCCATCACAACCATCGCGATGCTCAAAGGTCCGGAAGCCAGGGACTGGTTGATGCAGCAGCAAGTCGCTTTTTGTCTGGTCGACGGGGCTGGATCGCGCACCACCCACAAGGCCTAGGCCCCCAAATTTGTCAATCGAAATTCTTCATGACGAGGAGTAGAAACATGAGTACCTTCAATCCCAAATGGACCCTTGGTCTGGTCAGTGCCGCCGTGGCTGCCCTCACTGCGTGCGGTGGCGGGGGGAGCGGTGGAGCCGGCTCCAAAACGATACCGATCAGCACGACGGTGATGGATGGCCTGATCGCCAATGCACTGGTGTGCCTGGACATCAATCGCAACGGAGCCTGCGATCCTTCGGAACCCCGTGCTCGCACGGACAGCCTGGGCCGAGCGACCCTGAACGTGACTGAGGCCGATATGAACTCCTCGGCCGTGTTGGCTGTGGTTGGAACGGATGCTGTCGACGCAGACACCGGTCCCGTCACCACTGCCTACACCTTGAGATCAACCATCGGTAGGCCCGCTGTGGTAAGTCCTCTGACCACGCTGGTCCAAGCCAAGATCGACGCCGATCGCATCAGCGAAGCCAATGCGGCCGACTTCGTGAAGTCTCAAGCCGGCCTTGCCGTGTCCCCTCTGGACAACTACACCGAAGCTCGGACTCCAAACTCGGGGTACCAAAAGGCCGCCAATGCTGCCCGCATCATCGTACTTGCACTGCAGAAGTCGAAGAATAATCGTCGCAATGGTGGACTCGAGTGCTTGGAAACTGAAGAGTCTGAAGCAACGATGCACAAAGCGCTGTTGGTCCAACTTCCCGACATCGGGAAAAACGCTGACGACGACGTTGCCCACCAACGCTGCAACAGCGGCTCGGCCAGCAAAGCCTGCGATAGCTTGCTGAACGACAGGGCGCCAGTCGTGGGTTGCACGCTGGCTCCGATACCAACACCAGCACCTGCACCAGCACCAGCACCTGCACCTGCACCTGCACCTGCTCCTGCTCCTGCTCCTGCTCCTGCTCCTGCTCCTGCTCCCGCTCCCGCTCCGGCACCAGCACCAGCACCAGCACCAGCACCAGCACCATCACCATCACCATCGGCTGCCAATGGCAAGGCGCTGTATTCAGCGAACTGTGCGATGTGCCACACCGCCAATCCATCTGCCAATGTCAGCAAGGTTTTGAAGGGGGCGAACTCCCCATCCACGATCCTGAACGCGATCACCAACAACGTGGGCGGAATGGGCTTTCTGAAGCCGACGATTGATGCGACTGCAGCCAGCGATCTGGCCGCGTACTTGGCCAATCCAGGCATTTGAGCCCTCGGCGGAACACGCTGACTTCAGCTTGAGACTGGGGAGCGACAGCGCCTTTGCCGGCGCTTCCCAACCCGGCGCGATGGCATTTTGAATAGGATTTTTGGAACAATGAACATGCTTGACTATTTCCGCAAGGCCACCTGGCGATGGGCCTCCTCTGCACTGATCTTCTTGAGCACGCTGGGATCTGCTTGGGCCGCAGATGAGTTTCTTGCTGCAACAGCAGCTTTTGAACTCAGTGCCCGGATCGTGGACAGCTCGACCTTGCGACTTCATTGGCAGATCGCCAAGGGGTACCACCTCTACAGGGATCGCATTCACCTCAGGCTTGACGGCCGAGACATTACCCATGAGGCCGTCACCTTGCCCGCGGGCAAAAAGGTCTACGACGCCAATTTCTCAAAGGAAATGGAGGTCTATGAAGGCGCTGCCGACGTGCTCGTCGCACTTCCAGTGGGGCAAGGAAACGGTGTCGAACTGACTTGGCAGGGTTGTGCCGATGCCGGACTCTGTTACCCCCCTGAGACCGCGTCGTTGAATTGGACGGCCAGCACGAACAAAGCCGGCGGCAGTGTCCAGATCATCGATAGCTCGGGCACCGCTACAGCGCCCGACATCACGGCGGCAGCCGCTTCCACGTCATCGCTCGTGACGTCAACCCCCACTGCGGACCTGGGCAGTTCGGAGATTGAGCGCACTTTGGCATCGGGAAACTGGCTGCACATTGCCGGTCTGTTCGGCTTGGCTGGCCTGTTGTTGGCCTTCACGCCTTGCGTGTTGCCCATGGTCCCCATTCTTTCGTCCTTGATCGCAGGTCAAGGTACCGCGATCAGCAGGCGCAAGGGCTTTGGTCTCTCAGCTGCCTACTCTGTGGGGATGGCACTGGTCTATGCAGCGTTTGGTGTGATGGCCGGCCTTGCGGGAGAAGGGCTCGCCGCTGCGCTCCAGAATCCTTGGGTCCTCGGCTCGTTTGCATTGCTGCTGGCAGGGATGTCCTTGTCGATGTTCGGGGTGTATGAGTTGCAGATGCCCAGCTTCATCCAGAGTCGCGCAACGGAGTGGTCCAACCGCTTTCAAGGAGGCTCGTTTCTTGGCGTGTTTTTGATGGGCGGCATTTCTGCGCTGGTGGTTGGGCCTTGCGTGGCGGCTCCTCTGGCAGGGGCCTTGGTGTTCATCAGCCAGACCCGAGATGTTGTCTTGGGCGGCATGGCACTTTTCTCCATGGCCATGGGCATGAGTGTCCCCCTGCTGCTGGTGGGGCTCTCAGCCGGCAGTCTGTTGCCGCGTGCCGGCGCCTGGATGGAGCGGGTCAAACAGGTGTTCGGCATGATGTTGCTGGGTGTCGCCATCTGGATTGTGTCCCCGGTTCTGTGGGTGCCCCTTCACATGGTGTTTTGGGCCATTTGGTTCCTGGTTGCCGGCGCCTTGCTGGGCATCTTTGAAGCGAGGACTGCGCAGCACTCACGTTCTTCCGTGACAGCCCGTGCTGGTGGAGCCGCTGCGATCGCCATTTCCTCGATCCTGTTGTTGGGGGCTGCATCCGGCGGACAGTCTGTGGTGCAGCCACTGGCGCATTTGCGAGGCCTCGCAACATCACAAAATGGTGCGGCGACCAGCTCTCGTGACGACAAACCACTGCGATTCGAGAAGGTGGGCAGCCTGGAGCAATTTGAGCGCGAAATGAAGGATGCACGCCAACGAGGACAGACCGTGATGCTGGACTTCTACGCCGACTGGTGTGTCGCCTGCAAGGAGTTTGAATCGATGACGTTCAGCGATCCATCTGTTCAAACGAAACTGAAGAATGTGAGGCTTTTGCAAGCCGACGTCACTGCCAACAACAGTGAGGACAGGGCGCTGATGAAGCGATTTGGGTTGTTTGGCCCGCCCAGTGTCCTGTTCTTTGATCACCGTGGTGGCGGTGACCCTGTCAAGAAGGTCATTGGATACCAGAACGCATCGGAATTTCTGGCCTCATTGGAGCATCTGTCGTCGGCCAAGTAATGGCCGTCAATGAGGGCTGTAGAAGCTATTCGGATCAAGACTGGCCATCAAAATCCATGAAGCCGCAGCCGCCTTGGCGGTCAAGATGGCGGGTCTTGCTTCTATCCGAATAATCGATGAAATATTCTGGCAATCGCCAGGCTGCCCATCGCAACAAAAATTCCAATCAATACGACGCCCCACAAGCCGACTCTTGCCGGTTTTTTAGGCTTGGTGTCGTTTTTCTTGGCATCATCATCCGGAAACAACCTGGATGGAATGGTGTCCTGTTGCATTTGCTGATCTCATCCATGTCAAATTCAATGCGCAGGACTCTTTGGGCTCTTGGAATTGTGCTGGTGGCGCATTGAGGCAACACCCCCGGGCCGGATTTTGACCCATGAGGATGAAGCCGAGATGAACCGGGTCAGGACGCTCTTCCGGGCAGGGCCGGTTGCAAGAGCAAGCCCTCCAACGCCAACAGGCCGACCAGGGGTTCTGCTTTCCACGGCACCACATAGGGCGCGCGCGGCGCAAAAGTTCTCACGCGCTCAATCTGCTTGTGCTCATTGGACAGTCGCGCCTCGAGCAAGGGGTCTCGGGTTGCCGTGGCCAGCAAGGATTTGTTGATCACCCAAGCGAAGGGTTCGATTTGAGCGCGTCGCAAGTCGTCTTGCAGCGCCGCCGCTTGCGAGACCGGTGTTGCCTCGGGCAGGGTCACCAGAATGATCTTGGTGTAGTTGGCGTCTTGAAGGCGCATCAGGGGTGTCACGATCCGCCCGGCCCCTTTTCCCTCAAACTCCCGAACCATCTGCCGGTGGTAGGCGCCGGTGGCGTCCATCAGCAGCAAAGAGTGCCCGGTCGGCGCGGTGTCCAGCACGACAAAGGCGCTTCTGGCCTGCGACACCACGTGGGAGAAGGCGTGGAAGACCGCCACCTCTTCGGTGCAGGGTGAACGCAGGTCCTCGATCAGCAAGTCCTTTTCTGCAGCGGTCATGCCGGGCGACCTGGCAGCCACGATCTTGTCGACGTACTTTTGTGTCTCAGCCTTCGGGTCGATCCGCCCGACGCTCAAGCCAGGCACTTCACCATCGAGGGTTGCAGCCAGATGGGCTGCTGGGTCTGTGGTGCTGAGGTGGACGGATTTGCCGCGTTGGACCAAACCCAGGGCCAGGGCGGCCGCCACCGTGGTTTTCCCCACGCCGCCCTTGCCCATGACCATGATCAAGCCATGTTCGCCCTTGGCAATCTCGGCCACCAGGTCCGCGAGGCCCGGATGGGCCCTGGCGACATCCAGTGCAGGGCGCGTTGGGGTATTGAACGGCTTGTCAGACAGCAACGCCCGAAGTGCCTCCAAACCCACTGAATCAACCGGCCGCAAGGCGATCATGTCGCAAGGCAGGGCTCGGAGTGGCTCAGGCATGGCCTTGATGGCCTGTTGTCCCAGATCCTCCAGTGCCGCCGCGATGCCATCGCGACGGTCGCTGGCTTTGAACACCGCATTCACCACCAGGCGTTGCTGCCTCAGCCCCAATTCCAGCAATTCGACAGAGGACCTGGCGGCCTCCTTCAGCGCACCGGCCTCGGGGCGGGCGACCAGGACGAGGCTGGTCAAGGCCGGGTCGTTGAGCGACTTCAAGGCCTGGTTGAAGAGTTGCTCTTGCATCTTCAGGCCCGAATGCGGCCCCAGGCAGGAGGCTCCCCGGTCATTGCCGCTCAGAAAGCCGCTCCACGCCTTGGGCAGGCTGAGCAGCCTCAGTGTGTGTCCCGTCGGGGCCGTGTCGAACACCACGTGCTCAAAAGCATCGCCGCCATGCGAGAGCAGGCTGGCGAATTCGTCGAAGGTGGCGATCTCGGTGGTGCAGGCGCCTGAAAGCTGCTCCCTGACCGTCGACACCTCTTCGGGGTTGGCCTGTGCCCCCATCTGCCCGACGACACGAGCCCGGTAATCTTGAGCCGCTGTTTCCGGGTCGATGTTCAGAACAGAAAGGCCCGGCACACCAGGCACAGCCTCCGGTTGGTTGCGCAGTTCAATGCCCAGCATCTCATCCAGGTTGGACGCCGCATCGGTGCTGACCAGCAGGACTTTCTTGCCCGAGTCCGCCAGTGCAATGGACACCGCTGTTGAAACCGAGGTCTTGCCAACGCCGCCCTTGCCGGTGAAGAACAGGTACTTGGTCGGTGCATCGAGAAGGCTGAAGTGAGACGGCATGGGTTTCCTGGTTCGAATCGCGTTGATGGGCCTGCAGAATCTCCATCAAGGAGAGTTCCATGAAATGACGCCAAGTCCATCTGTCAGCGGACATGCCCGTCCCAGCTGCCGCTGGCAGTTGGAGCCTATTGAACAAGGCCCGCCTCAGACTCCCTTGCGCGGTCTTCCCAGTCGATCCACACGACATTCTGAGAGACCAGGTAGCGGCGTACCGCTTCACCAAGTGTCGCAAAAAAGCGCTGCTCACCGAGTCTGGAAAAGAGGCCAAAGCGCTTGAGCTTGTCTTTGACGGGGTCCTTCATCTCTGCAAAGCACAGATCGATGCCGGCCTCATGCAGAGTCATATCGAGTTCGTCCAACACATCGGCAGAAGTGACGTCCACGCTGGTGATCGGCTCAGCCCCGACAACCAGCCAGCGCACCGGTGTTGGCGAGTTGGCCACGGCATCCAGCACGCGATCGCGGAACAGCTCAGCGTTGGCGAAGAACAGCGGTGCGTCCCAGCGGAACAGCACCAGCCCGGGTACAACACGGACCTCGGGGTAGCGACTGATGTCGTGATAGCCCTTGATGCCATCGACCCGGCCCAACACAGCCGAGTGCGGTCGCCAGCCATCCCACAGGAACTCGATCACAGCGACCAGAATCGCCAAACCAATGCCGGGGATCGCACCCAGGAGCGCCACGCCCAACAGGCAGCCAATCGACAACCAGAATTCCCACCGCTGAATTCGCCAAATGCGGCGCAAGTCCTTGACTTCGATCAGGCCGATGGCCGAGGCAATCACCACCGCGGACAGCGCCGCGACCGGGACGTTGCGTGGCAGGCCGGGGGCCATCAACAGCATGGCGCCAACGGCGCACGCCCCTACCACGCCGGTGAGTTGCGTTCTTGCGCCAGCGGCCTCCGCCACGGGTGTGCGCGAGGCGCTGGCACTGACAGGGAAGCCCTGGAACAGCCCGGCGGCGAAATTGGCGGCGCCCAGGCCAACCATCTCCTGGTTCGGATCGACGAAGGTCGCCGTTCGGCCTGCATAGGTTCGCGACAACACGCTGGTGTCGGCAAACGAGATCAACGCTACAGCCAGCCCGCCGAGCAGCACCGGAGTGAGGTCGTTGCTGTCTATCGAAGGCAGCGAGAAGTGAGGAAGGCCCTGCGGCAAAGCACCGAGCACAGGCACACCGGCATGAGCGCCCGTGGTCGAGGCCAGGTCCTGCAGGGTGACAAGCAGCGTTGCACCCACCACCGCGATCAAAATGCCTGGCAACCGTGGGTAGCGCTTGAGCAGAAGAATGGTCAGCAACGTACCGGCGCCGATGAGCAGCGCAACAGGATTGAGCTTGCCGGCCCACAAGGCCAGTGCGAATTGCCCGCATTCGTCAAGCAGTCCATGGGCATCGACGCTGAAGCCGAACAAGCCCGGCAACTGGCTGGCAATCACAGTCAGTGCGATGCCGTTCATGTAGCCATAACGGATCGGCTTGGACAGCAACTCGGTGATGAAGCCCAGTCTTGAGGCGCCCGCAACGATGCACAGCACACCCGATACCAGGGCCATCATGCCGGCCAGCGCGACAGCCCGTTGTGGGTCGCCCGCCGCCAGTGGCAGTACGACGGCCAGGATCAGTGCGGCCAACGACGAATCCGGCCCCAATACCAAGATGCGACTCGGCCCAAACACGGCATAAGCCAGCAGTCCGGCCATGGTGGCATACAGGCCGCAGATGCCAGGCAGGCCGGAGGCTACGGCGTAAGCAATGCCAACGGGGACCAGCACCGCGGTCAACACCAGGCCTGCCACGACGTCGTGCCCCAGCCACCCCATCTCGTAGCTGCGAACAGTTTGAATGCAAGGAAACCATCTTCCCCACCCAGCAGCGGCCCGCGCGGAATGCGGGCGAAGCAGGCGCTGCGGCAGAAGGTTTTCGGTTTGAGGCGATTCCATGTTCATGGCCCCTGTCTGGCTCGGATAAGGATGAGTTGGGTCAGCGTGCAACGAGGTTCACCCCCCACGGCCGAACGCCGCCAGCGAGTCCGCTGCCGCTGGAGGCAATATATCTTTTCGTTGGGGAAGTGACGCACGGGTCTCAATGGCTTCATTGCTCCGCGTCAGGGGAGCCGCATTCTGCCAACGGCGGGGCGCGTCAATCTGACATGGTCATGTACTCGCCGAACGCATGGTGAGCCAAGGCATCACGGGCGTTTGGCAGCGGGGGCCACTCCTTGTGTGGAGGGCTCTCACGGCGGAACCCTGGCTGACGAGGTGGTGGTGAGGCTGCACGCTGGCCCGTTCATGAGCACTCGAGTCAATCAGTTGCAGCTACTCGGCCGGCAGGAATGCGCTGGTGCAACTTCCACCACCACCGTCACCGGGCCCGCCTGGGCCGATACGGTCTGTGCTGAACCCGGCGTGCTAGCCAAGGTCCAAAATGACAGTGCAAAAGCCGCGCACAAGCGGACTGATGGCTGGACCATGGTTCATGCCTACTTCTTGATCGTGAGCTCGTCATGAATGGTGTGGGCACCATCCGCGGTTCGGGCAATCTTCAATGCCTCGTCGATCTGCGCCTGGGTGTCGAGCAGCCCGGTCAAACGCACGTCCCCCTTCAGTGTCACGACGCTGATGTCGAAGCCTTTGAGCGATTCATTCTGGTGCAGGGCAGTTTTCACATGCTCGGTCACATCCATGTCCGAGACGTTGCTCGCAGCAGCAGAGACACCCGGCGCCGCCCCAGTTGCGTCTGGCGACTTGCTGCATCCACATACCAACATCGTCACGGCCAGGGCTGCGGCGAAAGCCATGGATTTGGGGTGAGTATTCATTTGAGGCGATCTCCAATCGGTAGGCCAACTTGGCGTGGCCGTGCGACCACCATCGCTTGTCTGAACACACCTGTCGGTGCGCAGGCCAACCATGATCCATCAAGAAATGGCCGCTGGCGCCCAGCATGGATGCACTCCGGCCTTCAAAGTCCCCTCGTGGTCCGCATGGAACATGGGGCGCTGGCCTCCTGAGACTTGGGCTTGCGTCTGAACAACCCACATCCAGGAACGCCATGGGGCTGCTGCCACCGATGACGATGCGGCCACGCCAGGCGGGCGGCGGGCTCATCTGCGTGGCCAGGCGTCGAATTTCTGCGGCCCCTCCCTCTGTCTGCGGTTTCTGCATCCCCGCATTGCCGGCATGGGCCCCACGGGTGGTTTTGTTCCCGGCGCCTTGCTCCTGCCCATCGCGATTCCTCTCTCTGCCATGCCGCCTTGGGCGGCCTGTCGCTGGCTGGATCCGCTGCGCCTCAGCCCTGCCATGGCGCGCTCAGCAGCGTCTTTTGGATGGCTGACTGAAAAGATAAAAATACCCATATCACAAAAAACAGCAAATCGTGGCCATGAGAAAAAACTTGATAAATCACGTTGGTAGTTGCTAAATTTTGTCTATTCGATAAAGTAGCAAACATGAAAACCCAAAAATACCCCACTGGAGCAGACCTGCTTTTGGCCCAACTGGCCGCTCAGGGCGTGGATACCTGCTTTGCCAACCCCGGCACCACGGAACTGGATGTCGTGCGATCCATGGAGACGCAGGACGCGGTCCGTTGCGTGATCGGATTGCAGGAAAACGTGTGCACGGGCGCCGCCGACGGCTATGGCCGCATGCTGGGGCGTCCTGCGGCCACCCTGCTGCACCTGGGCCCTGGGTTTGCCAATGGCATTGCCAACCTGCACAACGCCAAGCGGGCCCACACCCCGATCGTCAACCTCATCGGCGATCACACCAGCTGGCATTTGCCGTTCGATGCGCCCCTGAGCTCCGACATCGAGTCCCTGGCCCGTCCTGTGTCTGGTTGGGTGCATCGCATTGACAGCGTGGCCGATGCCGCGCCGGCTGCGGCGCAGGCCGTGCGGCAGAGCCTGGCCCATGGCGGGCAGTCGGCCACACTGATCTTCCCGGCCGACTACCAGTACGGCACGCTTGGCACAGAGGCCGGCGCCAGCGAGTCCGAGGCCGTGGCGGTTTCGTCGCCCTCGCATTTCGACCTGGCCGCTGGCGTGCAGGCGCTTCGCCAGGCCAAGTCCCCCTTGTTCTTGCTGGGCGGTGGCGGTGCCTTGAGCGGATTGGGTGAGCGTGCTCAAAAGGCCGTGGCCCGCCTGTGCCAGGTGTTGCAAGGTCGCGCCTATGCCGAGACCTTCCCGGCGCGCTCGGAGCGTGGGCTGGGCTTGCCGGTCTTTGATCGGCTGCCGTATTTCCCGGAACCCGCCCGCCAGGTGCTCGACGCATCTGACCTGGTGGTGCTGGTGGGGGCTTTGCCACCGGTGACTTACTTCGGCTACGAGGGCCATGCGAGCGAGATGGTCACCCAAGACCGTCTGCTGCTGTTGAGCCAGCCCGGCGAAGACGCGGCCACCCGGCTGGAGGCGCTGGCTGAGGCGCTGGCGGCTCCTGCATATGTGGCACCGCAGGTGCCGATGCCGGAGCGGCCCACAGGTGAGTTGACGCCCCAGAAGATCGCCGCCGTTCTGGCGCGTGAACTGCCGGACCAGGCCATCGTGTCGGTCGAGGGCGGCACCTGCGGCTATCCCTTCTATGCCGCTTCTGCTGCGGCCCGCGTGCACACCACCTTGACCAACACCGGTGGGGCCATCGGGCAGGGCCTGCCCGTGGCCATGGGGGCGGCCATCGCCTGTCCCGAGCGGCCAGTGGTCGCCCTGGTGTCTGACGGCAGCACCCAATACACGATCCAGACCCTGTGGAGCATGGCGCATGAGGGGCTGAACGTGGTGGTGCTGGTGGCCGCCAATCACCAGTACGCGATCTTGCGCAATGAGCTCAGGCGCGGCGGGGCTGCGCTCGGCGAACGCGCTGCTGCCATGACCAGCCTGGAGAACCCCCGCATCGACTGGGTCTTGCTGGCGCAGTCCTATGGGGTCCAAGCCTCGCGCGCCCAGACGGCCGAGGAGCTGGCAGAGCAGTTTGCCAAGGCCGTCGCCACTTCCGGGCCCAGCCTGATCGAAATGGCGCTGTGAGCCTCGGCTTCATCAGCGTCATGCCAAGCAACCGGGCGCCAGCGGCGCTCATCCATCACCAGGAGCTAATGTGGATCTGAAACTCAAAGGAAAAGTCGCTGTGGTCACCGGCGGCAGTCTGGGCATCGGCCGTGCCGTGACCGAGGCACTGGCCGCCGAAGGCGTGCGTGTGGCCATCGTGGCCCGCAGTGCGGGCCCTCTGCAGGCTGCGGCCCGCGAAATCAGCGAACAGTACGGTGTCGAGGTGCTGGCCGCACCGGCCGATGTGAGCAGCACCGAGCAGGTCGAGGCCATGATCGAACAGGTGGCCCAACACTTCGGGCGCATCGACATCCTCGTCAACGGGGCCGCCCACCCGGGTGGCCTGGTGCGCAGTGAGATCGAGCACGCCAGCCCCGAAGGCCTGCTGGAAGACATCAACATCAAGGTGGTGGGCTACATGCGCTGCGCCAAGGCGGCCGCGGCCCACATGAAGAAGAACGGCTACGGCCGCATCATCAACATCGGGGGCCTCACCGGCCGTGGCAGCAAGCAGCTGTCGGGCATGCGCAACGTGGCCATCTGCCACCTGACCAAGACCCTGTCCGACCAGTTGGGCCCTTCGGGCATCACCGTCAACGTGATCCACCCGGGCGTGGTGGAAACCCCGCACATCCATGAGCTGTACGCCAAGGAAGCCAAGCTGCAGGGCCTCACGCCCGAGCAGGTCGAGGCCAACTACGCCAAGGTGACCCCGATCCGCCGCGTGCTGCAACCGAATGAGATTGCCGACACCGTGTTGTTCCTGGCGTCTGAGCGCGCCGGCGCGATCACCGGCGAATCGATTGCGGTCGATGGCGGCATCACCCGCGGCATCTTTATCTGATGACCCAACCACCGACCAAGGAGCACCCATGAAGGGAACCATTCTCGTGGCCACTGCGGGCCAGGGCATTTTGCGCAGTGTGGACAACGGTGCCAGCTGGCATCGCCTCGGGCTCAAGGAAGCCATTGAATTCGACGGCACGGTGCGGGCGCTGGCGGTGGACCCTGCCGACCCCAGTCGGGTGTTGGCGGGTGCCGATGTGGGGCTTTGCCTCAGCACCGATGGTGGCGCCCACTTCAGCCGGGTCAGCTCGCCCATGGACGGCCAGACGGTCTGGGCCATCGCCTTCGACCCGGTCGACCCGAAAGTCGTCTACGCCGGCACCGGGGCGCCTTCGCGCGCCTTCACCTGCCGCTCCCGCGACGGCGGCCTGAGCTGGGAGCGTCTGGGTGTCGAGTTGCCGGAGTTCTGCCAGGGCGTCAACCGCCCCCGGATTCTGACGATGTGCGTCAACCCGGTGAACCACCACGAGGTGTGGTTCGGCGTCGAGGAAGGTGGCGCCTGGCGCAGCACCGACCAAGGCGACCATTGGGAACGCATGGATGTGCCCGGGGCGGGCATCAACAACTCCGACATCCACGCGATCACCATCCTGCCGGCCACTGCGCAAGATCTGGTGCGTCATTTCGTACTCACCGTGAACTCGGTCTGCGAGAGCACCGATGGCGGCAAGTCCTTCGTCCACAAGCCCTCACGCGAACGGTTTGACGGCATGTACTACACACGCACGGTCCAGGTGACGGGCGCTGCGGGGCAGGCGCTGTTGCTGGCCATCGGCGACGGCACACCGGGTACCCGGACCAAGATCTACCGCTCAGAAGACCGTGGCCAGACCTGGAGCACCGCCTTGCTGCACACCGCGCCCAACTCGACCGTGTGGGCCTTCGGGACCCATGCGGCCGACCCCGACCTGGTGTTTGCCGGTACCAAGTACGGCGACCTGCTGCGCTCCACCGATGCAGGCCGGACCTGGTTCAAGGAGTGGCGTGAGTTCAGCGAAATCACCTCGATTGCCTGGACACCGTTTGAGGCCCCGGTCCATGCGCATCCGCAATCCATCAACTGATGCCTGGGAGCTTCATGTCTACGCCCTCATCTGATGTACGGCCCCGCATTCGCCGTACCCACCTGGCGCTGTTCGTCAAGAACCCCTTCGAGACGGCCTCCTGGTACGAGGACGTGCTGGGCATGGAGGTCACGGCCCGTGGCGATCGGTGGGTGTTTCTCTCTTTCGGTCAGAAGCACCACGACATCGCATTGATCCAGGTCGACCCGGCCAGCCCGACGGCGGAGGTCCGAGGCGACATCAACATGCAGCACTACGGGCTGGAGATCGAGGGGTCGATGGACGACCTGCGTCGCCTCTACGGCATGTTGCTGCGCAAGAACGTGCCGGTGGTGAAGACCACTGACCACGCCGTGGGCTATGGCCTGTATTTCACGGATCCAGACGGGCATCGCTTCGAGTTTTTCCTCGAGACCGTGCACGACGACGAAGAGGGCAAACGCCTGCTGGGCGACTACGACGCTCCGAGCCGCCCCTTTGATTTGACGCCGCTTTGAATCCATCCACTTTGAGTTGAAAGAAAACCCATGCGAACCCTGAACTTTGGCGCCTTCCACATCCGCAAGTGGTATTTGCAGGTTGAAGACACCTTGGCCGGTGAGACCGGCGCACCTGCAGACGGTGAACCCCTGCGCAAGTTCGTGCTGGCGGCCTGCATCCACAACCCCTACGCCGGTCGCTATGAGGCCGACCTCAGCGCCTGGATCGAAGGCTCGGTGGCGTTGGGCCAGGAGTTTGGCCGCCGTATCCAGCAAGCCGCTAACGGGCAAGCCATCGAAAGCTATGGCAAGGCCATCCTGGTGGGCACGGATGGTGAATACGAGCACGGCAACGCCCTGCTGACCAACCCGGCGGCCAATCCGATCCGCGACGCCCTGGGCGGTGGCAAGTCTTGGGTGCCCTCGACGGGCAAGCGCGGCGGGCCTGGCACGGTGCTGGACATCCCGCTGGCCCACAAGGATGCCTTGTATGTGCGTTCGCACTATGACACCGTGAGCGCGCTGTTCAATGACGGCCCGAATCGCGACGAGGTCATTGTGTGCTGGAGCTTTGCCACTCGCGGGCGCCTGAATGCGCGCCTGGGGGGCCTGCAGGCGTCCGAGGTCAAGGGCCTGGACGGCCTGGTCTGAGCTGAGGCCGCCATGGAACGTCGCGACGACACACTGCCTCTGCGGGGGCTCCATTTCCACGTCACGGAGTGGGGTGACCCGAGCGCTCGACCCATTGTGATGATGCATGGCATCCGGGGCTATGCAGAGACCTTTGCCGGTGTGGCCGCGGCGCTCCAGCCTGACTTCAGGGTCATTGCCTTTGACCAGCGTGGCCGCGGGCAAACCGATTGGGATCCGGCCTGGAACTACTACACCGATGCTTACGTGGCCGACCTGGCGGCCCTGGTCGACCACCTGCACCTGGCGCAGTTTGATCTGCTCGGGCATTCGATGGGGGGGATCAACGCACTGGTCTATGCCGCCGAGAACCCGGGTCGGGTGGGTCGGCTGGTGATCGAGGACGCCGGCCCCGGCGCCTTTGACACCAGCGCGGGCGCGGTTCGGATCCGCAAGGAGCTGGCCACCACCCCCAGCCAGTTTGAGAGTTGGGAGCTGGCCGCAGATTTCATGCGGGCGCTTCGGCCCACCGTGTCCGAGGCTGCCAGGCATCAGCGTTTGCAGCAGATGCTCAAGCAGACCCCGGAGGGGCGATGGACCTGGCGCTATGACCATGCCGGCATCGCTGCGACACGGCTCGACCCCGACCCGGCGCGCGTGGTCGATCTTCGCCCCAGCGTGCAAGCCATCCAATGCCCCACCCTGGTGATCCGCGGCGGTCGTTCTGACTACCTGCAGCCAGAGATGGTGAGCGAGATGCGGCGCCTCAATCCGACCCTGCAGGCCACCGAGATTGCCGATGCGGGCCATTACATCCATGACGACCAGGCGGAGCGATTCAACCAGGTGGTGTGGCAATTCCTGTCGCGCCAGCCGTGATCCAGCCGCCCCCCTGATGCCTTTCCCGTTCGACGGAAACACCGAAAAATGATCTACGAATTGAGAACCTACACCCTGGTCCCCGGTGGCCTTCGGGACTATGTGAAGACCTACAACGAACTCGGGCGCGAGGTCCAGGTCGGCATCCTGGGCCAGTTGGTCAGTCTGTTGCAGCCCGAGAGCGGTGACCTGAACGAGCTGAAGTTTCTGTGGGCTTTCGACAGCTTCGAAGAACGCGCCAGGCGGCGTGCCGAACTGCTGCAAGACCCTCGCTTCACGGACTTCCGCAAGGCAGTGCGGCACCTGTTGATCCGTCAGGAAAGCCAGTTGCTGAGCCCGATCTGAAACACCCCACCGCTACCACCCCCCAACATGTCCCAAGATAAAAAAGAAGTCCCGGTCCTGATTGTTGGTGCTGGCCCCTGTGGGGTCACCATCGCCAACCTGCTGGGCAGCTACGGGATCGAGACCCTGCTCATCGACCGCAGCCCGGCGATTCTGGATTTTCCGCGCGCGGTGGGTCTGGATGATGAAGCCTTGCGCACCTTCCAGGCCGCTGGCCTGGCCGAGGACATGCTGCGCGACATGATCCAGAACGTGCCCATGCGCATGTACACGGCGGCCAAGCAATGCTTCGCCGAGATCCTCCCCAGCACGCGTGAATTCGGCTGGTGCCGTCGCAACCTGTTTTCCCAGCCGCTGGGCGAGGCCACCCTGCGCAAGGGGCTGGCCCGCTACCCGCATGTCGAAATAGCCCTGGGGGTGGAGTTGCTCTCGCTGGTGCAGGACGAGCACGGCGTGGATGCCACCTTGCGCCAGGCCGATGGCAGCATGAGCACGGTCCGTGCGCAGTACCTGGTGGCTTCGGACGGCGCACGCAGCACCGTGCGCGAGGGCATTCTCAAAGTGCCGTATGAGGGCAAGACCCACTCGCACAAATGGGTGGTCATCGAGTGTGAGGATGACCCGCTCGACGCCCCCTACACCGCGCTGCATTGCGAGCCCCGCAGGCCCTATGTCTGCCTGCGCCTGCCCTACGGGCTGCGCCGCTGGGAGTTCATGCTGTTCCCCGGTGAGGATGGCGACCAGATGCTGACCCCCGAGAAGGTGCAGATGCTGCTGAGCCACCACGTCGAACATCCCGAGCGCCTGAAGGTGATCCGGGCCCGTGTCTACACCCACAACTCGCGCGTGGCCAAGGATTTCGTGGTGGGCCGGGTGTGCCTGGCAGGCGACACGGCGCACATCACCCCGCCCTGGATCGGGCAAGGCCTGAATGCCGGCTTGCGCGATGCGTTCAACCTGGCCTGGAAGCTGGCCTGGATCGTGCGCGGCCGCATGAAGCCTGAATTGCTGGCCAGCTACCACGACGAGCGCCATGCCCATGCCCAGGCCATGATTGACCTGGCTGACCTGTTCGGCTCGGTGCTGTCGCAGCGCAACCGCTTGGTCGCCTGGCTGCGGGACCGCTTCTTTCTGTCGATCAAGAACATTCCCAAGGTGCGTGACTACGTGCTGCAGATGAAGTTCAAGCCCATGCCGCGCTTCGTCAAGGGCGTGGTGCTGAACAGCGGGCATGCCGCTCGCGACGATCTGGTGGGGCGCATGTTCATCCAGCCCGTGGTCGAACAGATTTCGGGTGAGCCGCGCAAGCTCGACGACGTGATCGGCGGGTGTTTTGCATTGGTCAGCTGGCGCTGCAATCCTTTGGCGCAGTTGAGCCCCGCGTTGGCCGAACAGCTGCGGCTGCTCAAGTGCGATCAATTTGTGGCCGTCAGGGCCCGAAGCAGTGCCTGGGAAGTGAATCGCTGCACGGGTGAGGCGCCGATGGTCAACGTCATCCAGGACACCGACAACCTCTTGAACGCCTGGTTCCAGGCCCGTGGTGTGGACTGGGTGTTGATCCGCCCGGACCGGTTTGTGGCTGCGGCCGGCCTGGCGGCCAGCGCACCCGAACAACTGGCCGAGTTCTGTCGCACGGTGGTGCGGTAGGGCAGGTGTTGCTGTGGTGGCATCGCCGCCTGTTTTGTTGCGTTCTGTGTCTCGTTTCCCCAAGAAAGCCCCCCCCCCATGATCCGCTCGAAATCCCGTCTTCTTGCCTTCTGCCTGCTGGCACTGGGTGCCGTGTCCGCCATGGCTCAATCCTGGCCGCCTGCCACGGTACGCATCGTGGTGCCCTACCCACCCGGTACCGAGCCCGACGTGCTGGCCCGCGACCTGGGCAATGCCCTGAGCAAGCAGACCGGCAAGGCCTTTGTGGTGGACAACCGCCCCGGTGCCAACTCCATCGTCGGCACCGAGGTGGTGACCAAGGGAGAGGCCGACGGCAGCACCTTGCTGATGGTGGATCGCCTGGCCGTGGTCACCAACCCGGTGCTGTACGCCAAGATGCCTTACCAGTGGGAGACGGCCCTGAAGCCGGTGTCCGATCTGGCGGGTGTCAACCTGTTCGTCGGGGTGCGCGAAGGCCTTCCGGTGAAGAACTTTGCCGAGTTTCTGCAGTACGCCAAGACCGCTCCGGGCGGTGTCAACATCGGCACCGGTGGCAACGGCCATGTCAACCACATCGGCATGGAGATGCTCAAGCAGGCGCACGGCCTGAACTTCTCCTACGTGCCCTACCGGGGCGTGGCGCCCGCCGTGCTCGGCTTGCTGTCGGGTGAGGTGGATGCCGTGATGGCGGGCGGCATGGTGATGCAGGCCCACGCCAAGAGCGGCAAGATCCGCTTGCTGGCCATGGGCGACACGCAGCGTGCCATGTACCTGCCCGATGTGCCCACGCTGGCTGAGGCGGGCGGCAAGCCCGGCACCATCCCCTCGACCGTCTTCGCCTTGTTCGCCCCCGCCAAGGTGCCCGATGCGGTGGTGACGCAGATCAACCAGGCCGTGGCCAAGGTCATGGACTCGTCTCAGGTCAAGGGCACTTATGCGGTGCGCGGCATGGACGTGGCCACCTCAACGCCCCAGCAAACCCTGGCATCCATGAAAAAAGATGCCGTGCGCTACGGAAAGATCATCCGAGAGGCCGGCATCAAGCTGGAGTGACGACGCTTCTGCCTGTGTGTCCTGCCCCGAACGGGGCAGGACCCCCGCTCCACCCCTTCTCTGAGCACCGCACCATGTACCCCTCACTTTCTCTCTACATCAATGGCCGCTTCCTGAGTGCCGAAGGGCGCGAAGTCCAGACCATCCGGGATCCTGCAACGCAGGAGCCCTTGGGTGAACTGCCTTGGGCCACCCGTGAAGACCTGGATGTTGCACTTCAGGCCGCAGACCATGCCTTCCAGACCTGGCGGTGCAGCTCACCGATGGAGCGCTCCGCCGTGTTGCGCCGAGTGGGTGAGCTGGCCCGCGAGCGCGCCAACGACATTGCACGGGCCATCACGCAGGACAACGGCAAGCCCCTGGCCGAGGCCGTGGCCGAGGTGCTCAACAGCGCCGAACACGCCGAGTGGGCGGCCGAAGAGTGCCGGCGCATCTACGGACGCGTGGTGCCGCCCCGCAACCCCCTCGTGCGCCAGTGGGTGGTGCGCGAGCCCGTGGGGGTGTGCGCAGCCTTCAGCCCGTGGAACTTCCCGATGGGGCAGGCCATGAAGAAGGTGGTGGCGGCCATTGGCGCCGGCTGCACGGTGGTCCTCAAGGGGCCCGAAGAGTCTCCCAGCGCGGTGGATGCCCTGGCCCGCCTGTTCCACGACGCCGGATTGCCACCCGGCGTGCTCAATGTGGTGTGGGGCGTGCCTTCCACCCTCTCCACGCACCTGATCGAGTCGCCCATTGTGCGCAAGGTGTCGTTCACGGGCTCCGTGCCGGTGGGCAAGCACCTGGCAGCCATGGCGGGGGCCCACATGAAGCGGGTCAGCATGGAGCTGGGCGGGCATTCTCCGGTGCTGGTGTTCGATGATGCCGATGTGGAGCAGGCGGCCACCCTGCTGGCCCGCTTCAAGGTGCGCAACGCCGGGCAGGTATGTGTCTCGCCCTCGCGCTTTTATGTGCAGAGCCGGGTGTATGACCGCTTTGTGAGCGCCTTCACCGAGGTCATCAACTCGGTGACGGTGGGCCATGGCCTGCAGCCCGAGTCGCAGATGGGCCCCCTGGTGCACGCACGTCGCCTGGAGGCCGTGCAGTCCCTGGTGGATGACGCCCGGCGCCAAGGGGGCGAGGTGCTCAGTGGTGGCGGCCGTCTTCCGGGGGCCGGCCACTTCTTTGCCCCGACCGTGATCACGGGCCTGCATGACTCTGCCCGTGTGATGAACGAGGAGCCCTTCGGCCCCATTGCACCCATCACCCGCTTCACCGATCTGGAGGAGGTGCTGCGCAGGGCCAACAGCGTTCCGTTTGGCCTGGCGTCTTATGTGTTCACCCACTCGATTCAGACCTCGACGCGTGTGGCCAACGGCCTGGAGGCAGGCATGGTCAACATCAACCACTTCGGCATGGCCCATCCCGAGCTGCCCTTTGGCGGCATCAAGGACAGCGGCATTGGCAGCGAGGGGGGCACCGAGCTGTTCGACGGCTACCTGGCCACCAAGATGATCACCCAGATCTAGCGCCTGGCGGCGCCCCATGCCATGGGCAGGGCCCCGCCGGGCCTGCCTTTCACCCGATGTTTCACGGCCTGTTCTCCAGGCTTTTCCCCGGGGCTTCAAGTCCTGGGGGTTTTCTCAAATTGCAATGGCCATGTTGAACCTACAAGACCCCTCCCTGCTGCGCGACCAATGCCTGATGGATGGCCAGTGGATCTCTTCCGAGCATCGCATCGATGTGACCAACCCGGCCACCGGTGCGCGCGTGGGCTCGGTGCCCCGCCTGGGCGCCGCCGAGACCGAGCGTGCCGTGCTGGCGGCCCAGGCCGCCTGGCCGGCCTGGCGAGCCCGCACGGCCAAAGAGCGGGCCGCCATCCTGCGCCGCTGGTACGAGCTGATCCAGGCCCATGCCGACGACCTGGCGCGGATCATGACGGCCGAGCAGGGCAAGCCCCTGGCCGAGGCCCGGGGTGAGATCACCTACGCAGCCTCGTTCATCGAGTGGTTTGCCGAAGAGGCCCGGCGCGTCTATGGCGACACCATTCCGGCGCCCTTGAGCAGCCAGCGCATCGTGGTCACCAAGGAGCCCATTGGCGTGTGTGCCGCCATCACGCCCTGGAACTTTCCGGCCGCCATGATCACCCGCAAAGCGGGCCCGGCCCTGGCCGCAGGTTGCACGATGGTGCTCAAGCCGGCCTCACAGACCCCCCTGACGGCCTTGGCCCTGGTGGCGCTGGCCGAACGTGCGGGCGTGCCCCGGGGCGTCTTGTCGGTGGTGACCGGCTCGGCGGCTGACATCGGGCGGGTGTTGGCAACCCACCCGGCGGTGCGCAAACTGAGCTTCACCGGCTCGACGGAGGTGGGACGCACCTTGATGAAGCAGACCGCGGACAGCATCAAGAAGGTGTCCATGGAGCTGGGGGGCAATGCGCCCTTCATCGTGTTCGAGGATGCCGACCTCGATGCGGCGGTTGAGGGGGCGATGATTTCCAAATACCGCAATGCGGGGCAGACCTGTGTGTGCGCCAACCGCCTGTATGTCCATGCCAAGGTCTATGACGCCTTTGCCGCCAAACTGGTGGCCGCGGTGCAGGCCCTGAAGGTCGGCGACGGCTTGGCCGAGGGGGTGCGTGTAGGGCCTTTGATCGACGACAAGGCCTTGGCCAAGGTCGAGGAGCACATCGCCGATGCGCTGGCCAAGGGGGCCCGGGTCCTGGCCGGTGGGCAACGCCACGCGCTCGGGCGTTCCTTCTTCGAGCCGACCGTGCTGGCGGATGTCACCTCCGACATGGCGGTGGCCCGCGAGGAGACCTTCGGCCCTCTGGCGCCCTTGTTCCGTTTCGAGTCTGAGGACGAGGTCGTGGCCCTGGCCAATGACACCGAGTTTGGCCTGGCCAGCTATTTCTACGCCCGCGACCTGGGGCGGGTGTGGCGCGTGGCAGAGCGACTGGAGTACGGCATGGTGGGCGTCAACACGGGCCTGATCTCGAATGAAGTGGCGCCCTTTGGCGGCGTCAAGCAGTCGGGCTTGGGGCGCGAGGGCTCGCACTACGGCATGGATGACTACCTGGTCATCAAGTACATCAACATGGCAGGTATCCAATGAGCACGGCCCTGGCCCTGCTGAGGTGGGTGCGGCCAGGCGCCGTGGCCTCCAGTTGGCGCTTCGGCCTGGCGGGGCTGGGCCTGGCGCTGGCGGGCTGGGTCGGTGTGCCGCACGACGCCGACGCAGCCGATCTGGCCTACCCCCAAAAAGCCATCACCCTGGTGGTGCCCTTTGCCAGTGGCGGGGGCACCGACGCGCTGGCCCGCCTGCTGGGAACGCAGCTCCAGCAGGTGTTGGGGCAGCCCGTTGTGGTGGACAACCGCCCCGGTGCCAATGGCACGGTGGCCTGGCGCAGCGTCCAGCGCCAGCCGGCCGATGGCTACACCTTGTTGCTGGGCAGCCATTCAACGCACGTCATCGCGCCCCTGGCCGCGCAGCCGCCGCAGAACCCGCAGGCCGTGATGGCGCAGTTCGCCGTGGTCAGCATCGTGGGCCATGCCCCGCTGGTGCTGGCCGTGCGGGCAGATGCCAAGGAGCGCGATCTGGGGGCGTTCGTGCAGCGGGCCAAGGCGCCAGGCCTGAGCTATGGCAGTTTCGGGGTCGGGTCCTCAGGCCATGTCATGGGCGAGGTGTTGGCGGATGCGGCCCACCTGCAGTGGGTGCATGTGCCCTACAAGGGCTCGGCCCCAGCACTCACGGATCTGCTGGGCGGGCACCTCGACAGTGTGTTTCTCACGGTCTCTGCCATCAGTGGCGGTGTTGAGAGTGCCCAGGTTCGACCGCTGGCCGTGACCGGCACGCGTCGATTCCCGTCCTTGCCATCGACCCCCACCTTTGTCGAGCTGGGTTGGCCCCAGATGGCCGAGTCGGGCTGGTTTGCGCTGTTTGCACCTGCCGGTACACCGCCAGCGATTCAGGACACCTTGGCCAAGGCCTTGCACCAGGTGCTGCAGTCGAGCGAGCTGCGGTCGCGGCTGCTGGCGCAGGGGGTGGACCCGGTCGGCAGCACGCCCGAGCAGGCACGGCGCATCTGGGCGGAGGCCTTCCGCCAGGCCGAGCCGGTGGTCAAGCGGGCGCACATCGAGTTCCCCTGAGGCCGGTGGCCCATCGGGTGTCAACAATGTGTGGGCCTTGGATGGCCCGGAAGGGGCAGCATGGAACTGAACAAGCGGCTTTGTTTGAAGGGTCTTGGCCTGGCCGGGTTGGCCGTGGTGTGCCCTTTGATGGCGCAACCTGTGGCGGGCAAGCCCGTCACCGTGATCGTGCCGTTTGCGCCGGGTGGCGCCATCGATGGGGTGGCCCGCCAGTTGGCCGCGCCGGTAGCCCAGTTGCTGGGACAGACCTGGGTGGTCGACAACGTCACGGGTGCCTTCGGCACCATCGGCACGCAGAAGGTCGCCCACGCTGCCGCCGATGGGCAGACGCTGCTCTTTGCGGTCAGCAGCCCGATCAATGTGGCGCCGGTGCTGACCCCCAGTGCCGTGCGGTACGACAGCTTTCGTGATTTCCTGCCCTTGACCGCAGTAGGGCAGATGCCTTTTGCCGTGGTGGGGCGCCAGGGTTTGCCGGCAGACACGCTGGAGGGGCTGATCCGCTGGGCGCGCGCCCATCCCGGGGTGCTGAACTTCGGCACCGATGGCCGGGGCTCGTTGCTGCACATCACCGGTGAACTGATCCACCTGCGCACCGGCCTGGACTGGGTGCATGTTCCCTACAAGGCGGCGCCCCAGGTGGTGACCGATGTGCTGGGCGGGCAGCTGGACCTGGCGATCCTGCCCGTGGCCCTGGTGCAGCAGCACGTGCAGGAGGGCCGGATGACAGCCCTGGCCGTGAGCGCCGCGCAGCGGCTCGGTGTGCTGCCCCAGGTACCCACCCTGTCTGAACTGCCGGCCATGAAGGGCGTGGCCCTGAGCTCATGGTTGGGTCTGCTGGCGCCGGCGGGCCTGCGGCAGAGCGAGGTCGATCGGCTGAATCAAGCGGTCGCCAAAGTGGCGGGCAGTGAGGCTTTCCGGCAAATGCTGCAAGCCCGGGGCATCGTGCCCCAGCTCATCCAGGGGGCTGAATTCGAGCGCCTGATGCGCAGCGAGCGCGCCCTGATTGCCGACGTGGTCCGGCAAAGTGGCATGTCGGCGGAGTGAGGGGGGCGTGGCCTTGCCGGTGGGCGGCCCAAGGCCTGGCGCTGACAGGCCCGGGCAGCGGCGCCATTTGGCCTGCAGCGTGAGGCCGGCAAGAAGATGTTTGGGTGCCTTTGGTAAAAATAAATGTCTTTATTTGGCGTAAAAGTGCTTTATTTAATTGCAATGCAATCAAATAGGTAAAAATATGCAATAGATAGGTGGCATGTTGCCCGGCGCGGCTTGACTGTGCGGGCCCCTGGCATGTCGTTGGCAGGGCAGGGTCGAAGTGCCTGGCTGCCACCTTGTTGTTTTCAAAACCAATGCCATGAACAGCTTGCGCCGGATGCTCGATGTCCTGGGCCTCTTCAGGCCTGACCAGTCGGTGATCGACATCGACATCATCTCCCGTGAGTTGGGCTACACCCCGGCCAGCGCCTATCGCTACCTGCGTGAACTGGGGGCGGTGGGCTTGCTGGTGCGTCTGCCGCGGGGCTACGCTTTGGGGCCGCGCATCATTGCGCTGGAGCACCAGATGACAGCCTACGACCCCATGCTGCAATGGGGGCGGGACCTGGTGGCCGACCTGGTGGCCCAGACGGGCCTGGATGCCCTGATCAGCGAGTTCCATGGCCACTCCGTCATCAATGTGCTGCTACAGCGCGGCCATGACGCCGGGCCCGTGGGCGGTGGGCGGGGCTTGCCGATGGACTTGTTTCACAGCGCCACCTCACGCGTGGTGCTGGCTTACCTGCTGCCGCGCCAGATAAGGCGCATCTACGATCAGCATGCTGAAAGTGCCCAGCTGCAGCACCTGGGGCTGGCCTGGAAAGACTACTCCCGCAGCCTGCTGGACATTCGCAAGAAAGGCTATTGCCTGAGTCGGGGCGAGCTTCACCCGGATCGCACCGGGGTTGCCGCGCCGGTGTTCGATGAGAAGCGCCGGGTGCTGGGCAGCATCACCCTGGTGGGGCGCAGCGAGCGCTTTCAAGCCTTTCAGGAAACCTATCTGTGTGATCTGGTCGTGCGGGCCGCTGCGCGGTTGACGGATCGCATCGTGGCCCAATAGAGTCCTCATTCCTGACCTTGGGGGGGCACGGGCTTGCTGCGGGCCAGTTGCTCTTCCTTGGGCGTTTCGTCACGGGCACTGCCCGCAGTTCGATTACGCTTGTCAACCTGACCTTCAACCCTCCCACAGAACAACGAATTGATGAATAGCCTTCGACGCATGCTGGATGTTTTGAGCCTGTTCAAGCCTGAGCAGGCCGTGATTGATGTGGAGTTGATCTGCTCCCAGTTGGGCTATGCACCGGCCAGTGCCTACCGCTATGTGCGCGAGTTGAGCGATGTCGGTCTGCTGGTGCGCCTGCCCCGGGGCTACGCCTTGGGCCCGAGGGTGATCGAGCTGGATCGCCTGATGACCGAGTACCACCCTCTGTTGTCCAGCAGCCGCGATCTGACACAGCACCTGGTGGAGCAAACCGGGCTCAGTGTGCTGATCAGCGAGTTGTATGGCTCCACCGTGATTTCGATCTACCACCAGCCCGGGGCCAACGTCGACCCCTTGAATTTTGGTCGCGGGCGCCCCATGGATCTGTTTCGCAGCGCCACATCGCGGGTGATCCTGGCCTATCTGCTGCCGCGTCAATTGCGCAAGATATTCGACGCCCACACCGATCATCCCGGCGTGCAGCGCATTGGCGGCGACTGGAAAGTGTTCTCCAAGACCATGCTGCAGATCCGCAAGCAGGGGTTCTGCATCAGCGTCGGTGAGCTCGATCCCGAGAAGACGGGCCTGGCTGCGCCGATCTTCGACGAGAAGCAGCGCATTCTGGGCAGCATCACCCTGGTGGGGCCCAGCGAGCGCTTTGCGGCCTTCAACCAGGAGTTTCTTGCCAATCTGGTGGTGGGGGCGGCCGCCAGCATCACGGCGCATATCTCAGCGGCTTGATCCGGGGCGGCGGCCCCAAGGCCCTCAGCTGTTGCTCTTGAAGCGGCCTTCGAAGGCCACGTCTGCCAGCGGCAGGCGCCCGTTCGGGTTCTCGCGGGCGAGCAGCGCTTCGGGCAAGCGATCCGGGCGGCCGGGCTTGCCGACCGCAATCACGGTCTCGATGGCGTGGGTCTCGGGCAACTGAATGGCTTCGCGCAGGCGGGGCTCGTCAAAGCCGGCCATGGCGTGGCTGGCCAAGCCAGACAAGGTGGCCTGAAAGGCCAGGCTGGCCCATGCGGCACCGCTGTCAAAAGAGTGCCAGGCATTGGGTGTCGCCGCCGGTTTGCCTGGGAACACGGCCTGTTTGGCCGACACCAGCACCAGAAGCGCTGCTGCGTGCTGTGCCCAGCCCTGATTGAACTCCACCAGCGACTCGAAAATGGGCGCCCAATGTGCCGTGTCGCGTCGCACGTGGATCCAGCGCCAGGGCTGGGCGTTGTACGCCGACGGCGCCCAACGCGCGGCTTCGAGCAGCGTCAGCAACTGTTCTTCTGAGATCGCTTCACCCGTGAAGGCGCGGGGTGACCAGCGTTGAGTGAATAGCGGATGGATGGGGTGCTCGGTTTGGCGTGCAGATGACACAGGGTGGTCTCCGGTGGGTGAGTTGACCTGCAGCGTGGTGCACAGGTCGGTTGGGTGACGGGGCAGGGTGACTGGCTTGAGCAGGGCCATTGCGGCGGGCGTGGCACGGTGCTCACTGCACCCGGATGCCCCGTTCGCGGATGAGCTTGCCCACGCGTTCTGAATCAATGGCGATCTGGGCGTCCAGGTCCGCCGGCTTTGACGCCACCGCGTGCAGGCCACGCTTGGTGGTCCAGGCTTGCAATTCAGGGCTGCCCAGCACTTTGAACAGGCTGGCATTCACCCTGGCCAGAATTTCCGGTGGCGTGCCCGCCTTGGCATGCAGGGTGTAGGAGGTGGAGAGCAGCATATCGGCGCCGCCAGCCTCCAGAATGGTGGGCACCTGGGGTGTGATGGGCGCTCTCTTGGGGGCGCCCACCGCCAGCAATTTGAGGCTGCCCTTTTCAACATGGGGCAGCAATGCCTCCACACCACCCGAGGTCGCCTGCACCTGGCCTCCGAGCATGGCAGGGATGACTTCCGCGAGGGCCTTGTATGGCACATGCAGAAACTCCATCCCGGTGCGGGCCTGGAGCAGCTCCATGTTCAGATGCATGATGCTGCCCACCCCGCCCGTGCCAAAGGTGACCTTGCCAGGGTTGGCCTTCACGTACTGCACGAACGAGGCGAAATCGTTCACCGGCAATTGAGCGCTGGTGACCAGGTACAGGTTCACATCGGCGATGTTGCTCACCGAGACCAGGTCTTTGCGGACGTCAAACGGCAGCGGTTGATAGAGCAGCGGGTTCACCGACAAGGTCAGGCGGTCCAGCAGCAAGAAGGTGTAACCGTCGGCAGGCGCTTTCACCACCGCATCGGTGCCGATGATGGCGTTGGCACCTGGCTTGTTGTCCACGATGAAACTGGTGTTCAGCTCTTTGGCCAGCCCCTCTGCAACCAATCGGGCCATCACATCGGGCCCGGTGCCCGGGGGGTAAGGCACCATGATTTTCACCGGTCGGGCTGGCCAGTTCGTCTGCGCAACAGCCGATTCCGTCCATGCCGCGGTGGTGGCGAGCAGCAGGCCGAACAAGGCCCATTTTTTGAGTGCAGCAAGCATTCCGAGTCCTTTGCAAATCATCCTGGGGGCACCGGCCTGAGTGGGTGTTGGCCAAGCAGTGCGGTTTGTCATCCACGTTTTCATCTATGGATGACCGAATGCAAAGTTATCACAATGAAATAAAAAAGCAAAACAAATCAAAAAAAAGATGCTTGCCCTATGTTGAATTTGCGTTTCGAGAAATGCTGGCTTTTGGTGCGGAATTTTTAATATTCGTTCTGAGCGCACTTTTCCGGTGCCTGGGCCGGTGTCGCTGCATGCCGATCTGGGCTATCGGCTCCAAGATGGCCGGCCTAGACTTTGCGTCAGCCTTCAGACAACTGGGCGCGTGAACGGCACCTGAATCGTTCGCATGGCACCCGAGAACAGACCTCACTTGCTGATCAAAACAACTATGGATTCACCCACCCCTTCGATGCCCCGCCTGCCCGATGACGCCACGGGCCTGCGCTCAGGAACCCTGAGCTCAGGGTTCATCACGCTCCTGGTGATCTCGGCGGCCAGCCCGCTGAGTGTGGTCGCCGGGGGCTTTCCCATCGGCATGATGCTGGGCAATGGCGCCGGGACGCCCGCGCTGGTGGTCCTGGCTTTGCTGTTGCTGCTGATGTTT
>Ga0066445_1000083_pt1 | contig 26952 bp, 19 predicted proteins | sample LakWasMet67_HOW9_2_FD_59533 | JGI IMG/M metagenome (GOLD analysis project Ga0066445, IMG submission 59533) | Freshwater sediment methanotrophic microbial communities from Lake Washington under simulated oxygen tension - Sediment Metagenome 67_HOW9 | ecosystem: Environmental > Aquatic >...
GTTATCTCTTTTTAAGGCAACGAGACAGATTGTCAGTTGGCAGCACTCAACAAGCGATTTCTGACAAAGACCTTAAAGAAATTTCGATTCATATACCTTCTGATATTAATTATCAAAGTGCTATTTCTAACATACTAAATCTTATAAATGCTGAAATTGAGAATACCGAAGCACTGATTGAAAAATACCAGCAGATTAAAGCAGGCTTAATGCAGGATTTTTTTACACGTGGTATAGGCGCAGATGGCAAACTTCGCCCGCCACGTGAAGAAGCACCTGAGCAATATAAAGAAACACCGATTGGGTGGATTCCAATTGATTGGAATTATTGTAATTTAGGTGGCTTATACAGTGAGCCTGCAAGAAATGGATTGTATAAACCCAATATTTTTCATGGGCATGGTGCTCCGATGATTCAAATGGGTAATATGTTTAAAGGTATGTATGTCAGTTTTGATAAAGTTGGTAGAGTCGCTGTATCCGCTTCTGAGTTAGAGACTTTCGGATTAAAATCAGGTGATTTATTGTTTGGAAGAAGGTCGTTAGTCCTTGAGGGTGCAGGGAAGTGCGCAATGGTAGCAAAAATTTCAGAACCCTCAACTTTTGAATCTTCAATTATTCGCGTAAGAGTTAAGCAAGAATTAATTTCACCTCTATTTGCCTCATATTTCTTTTCAACAGAGATTTCATACTTAGATAGAAGAAAGTTTATAAGGCAGGTTGCTGTTTCTGGAATTTCTGGGGCCGATTTAAAAGAATTCACGCTTCCTCTACCCAAACCGAATGAGCAATCGAAGATTGCAGATAGACTTTTATCTTTAGACCTAAAAATTGACAATGAAATTAATAATTTAAATAAATTATTAATGCAAAAATCAGGCCTTATGCATGACCTCTTAACAGGTAAAGTACAAGTTCCCATCAATACTGTTGAGGAAGCCCATGTCTGAATACTCTGAGGTGGAACAACCATTTTTAACCCAACTGCAAAGCTTGGGTTGGGATGTGATTGACCAAGGACAAGAGATTCCCTCAGACCCCACTAAAAGCCTACGTCAGCATTTTAGGCAGTGGTTATTGCCAGAAATATTTAACCAAGCCATTCGTAAAATCAATACCACCGCAACAGGTGAGCAGTGGCTTACCGATAAGCAGTTACAAGATTTGCAAGACCAGATTCTGCGCCAACCAAACCGTAGCTTGTTAGAGGCGAATGAAGCCATTCAAAAACTATTGTTTAAAGCACAAGTGGATGTCAATGAAGTGACTGGTGAGCAAGACCCTGTGGTTAAGTTAATTGATTTTGCTAACCCAGAAAATAATCACTTTTTAGCCATTAACCAGTTTCGTATAGACACACCGGGTTGCGTAAAGCAATTCATGATTCCAGACATTGTGTTGTTTGTGAATGGCATGCCCTTAGTGGTGATTGAGTGTAAAAAGGGTGGTCCAACTTGCGCCAACCCAATGGCGGAAGCCTTTGAGCAACTTCAACGCTACATAAACCAACGCGCGGCTACTCAGCAACATGGCTTAAAAGAGGGCGAGCCTAGGTTGTTTCATACCAATATGTTGCTTATCCGAAGTGCTGGCTTGACTGCTGATTACGGTACCATCACTTCAGGTGAAGAGCATTTTTACCCATGGAAAACACAATGGCCACAAGCTGATAGTGTGGCTGAAGGAATGAATCAACAAGAGCAGTTGATTAATGGCATGCTCAATAAAAATAATTTGCTCAGCATGTTGCGTACCATGAGTATATTTATGGATACTGATGCTGGCCCACGTATTAAAGTGGTATGCCGTTACCAGCAATTTAGAGCGGCGAATAAAATTGTTGAACGCTTGCGAAGCGGAAATACCGCTGAAGAAAAAAGTGGTGTGGTTTGGCATACACAAGGCTCTGGTAAAAGCCTGACAATGGTGTTTGTGGCGCGTATGTTGCGAGCATCGAAAGACTTGAACGATTACAAAATTTTGTTGATTAATGACCGCGTAGACCTTGAAGACCAACTGGGCGCAACCGCCACTTTGATTGGTGGACGCATTAACACCATTAACAGTCGCAAAGAGTTACGTGATGATTTAGCCAGCGATAGCTCAGATGTGAATTTAGTGATGGTGCACAAGTTTCAGGTGCATGATCAATCACTACCCTTAAAAGTAGCGCAGGCGTTAGGCACTTATCAAGCCATACCAGGTAAACAAACCTTTGGTGTGGTGAATGATTCATCGCGCATTGTCTTGATGATTGATGAGGCGCACCGCACACAAGGCTCTGATTTAGGCGATAACATCTTTGAGGCTTTTCCTAATGCAGCCCGCATTGCTTTTACTGGTACGCCATTAATTACTGAACGGCACGGTGATAAAAAGACCTATAAACGTTTTGGTGATTATATTGATACCTATAGGCTAATGGACGCAGTTGAAGATGGCACGACCTTGCAAATTTTGTATGAAGGCCGCACCGCAGATGCCGCACTGAATGATAAGCACGGTTTTGAAACACAGTTTGAAAACCTGTTTAAAGACCGTAGTGAAGAAGAGCTTCTTGCAATTAAAAAGAAATATGGCGCAACGGGCGATTTGTTAGAAGCCGAGCAACGTATTGCAGCCATTGCCAAGGATATGGTGAAGCATTATTTGGCGAATATTTTCCCAAATGGATTTAAAGCACAGGTGGTGTGCCACTCTAAACTTGCCGCTGTGCGCTATCAGAAAGCATTACAAGACGCACTGACTGAGGAAGTGCAAAGGCTTAAATCAGCCCCCGAAGTAGACTCGGAGTTGGTTAAAAAAGTGAGCTTTTTAAAAGCATGTGTGGTGATTTCTGGTGATGGCACTAATGAAGCCGCCTATATTACTGAAGCACGCAAACAAGCGCGTGCATGGAACGCGGTAGATAACTTCTGCAAGCCTTTTGCATTTGATGACCCAGACCAGCCATATAGCGGTATTGCTTTTTTAGTGGTGTGCGATATGTTGCTGACTGGATTTGATGCGCCGATTGAGCAGGTGATGTATCTCGATAAAAAGATACGTGAACATACGCTACTACAAGCTATCGCCCGCACAAACCGCGTTAAAAAAGGCAAGCAACGTGGTTATGTTGTGGACTATATTGGCCTGACTGAAAACCTGACCAGTGCTTTAACTTTATATGCTGCGGCGGATGAACAGCAAGAACTTGCACAAGGCTTAAAAAACATCACCTCTGAAGTGCCTGTGTTAGAGGAACGCTACCAACGCTTGCTGCATCTGTTTAATGATAACAAGGTTGCAAGAGTTAAAGAGTTTGTGACAGGCCAGCTAGCAACGATTGAGGACGATGCGGCAGTGGTGCATGAGGCTGTGAAGTTGCTCAAAGACGAAAAGATACGTGCCGACTTTGATGTGTATTTGAAGAAGTTTTTGATGAGCATGGACATTATTTTGCCCAATCAAGCGGCGCATGCATACCGAGTGCCTGCGAAGCGTTTTGGCTACATTATGCGAGTAGCGAAAGAACGTTATAAAGATAACAGCTTAGACTTGGGCGATGCAGGCCAAAAGGTGCGTGATTTAATTAATGAGCATTTAATTAGCTTGGGGATTAACCCCAAAGTGCCACCCGTGGAATTGTTATCTGCCGATTTTATTGCGAGCTTGAATCAACACGCTGGCGGTAACGCAGAAGCCAAGGCAAGTGAGATGGAGCATGCTATTCGCAAGCACTGCACTGTGCATGAGGATGAAGACCCCGCTTTTTACCGCAGTTTATCTGAAAAAGTTGAAAACTTAATTGACCAGTACCAAGGTCAATGGGAAAAGCTGGCGGAAGAGCTTGAGAAGGTGCGTGGTGAAGCCATAGAAGGCCGTAAGCAGGGTGAGGATGGCATGAGTAAGGAAGCCACTACTTTCTTTGCGCATATCTCTAACGAGGCTTTTGCTGATGGCAAGGTGCCACAGGATGCCAAGCCAAAAATGAAGGCGTTGATGGAAACGATAGTCGAGGTGTTGCAAGAAAGCATAGGTAGCATTGATTATTGGACGAATAGCGATAAGCAAAAGAAAACGCGCAGTGAAATTAAAACCGCGTTAACTTTAACTGGCATTGCAGAACTTAAAGAAAAAAGAGAGCGGATTGCGATTGAAGTGATGAAGCTAGCGAAAAACCGTCATGATGAATTGCTAAAGGGTGCAGCAAAATGACCCCGAGACAAGTAAGAGATATTGAATATATTTTACTGCCAGGCAGTGACCGCAAAACAACGGATATTGTGATTGAGCGTAACGGTGTGATTACAGTGCGCCCGCCAATCAATTACACCCCAGAAATGGCCGATGCGGTGGTTGATAGCAAACGCATGTGGATTTACAGAAACTTGGCCGAGTGGAAAGATTTGAATGCGGCAGCTGTAGTGCGCGAATGGGTCAATGGAGAAACTTTTTTATATCTAGGTAGGGCACATCGTTTATCACTCGTATCTGATCAAGCGGTTAACCTACAGCTTAAAGAAGGTAGATTTTGCTTGAATAGAGCTTTGATAGAGAAGGCAGGCGTAGTTGCTGCTAGGCAAGCGTTTGAAGAGTATTTTACCGAAAAGGGAGTAGAGCGCTTTAGCCAAAGAGCTGCCTACTTTGCGCCTAAAGTTGGTGTGAAAATACAAGGCGTAAAAGTTAAAGACATGGGCTTTAGATGGGCGAGTTGCGGTGTGAATGGTGTGTTGAACTTTCATTGGAAATGTATGATGGCGCCAGCCAAAATTATTGATTACATTTTGGTGCACGAGCTGTGTCACTTGCATCAGCCAAACCATAATGATGCGTTTTGGAATGAAATTGATAAGGTTTTGCCAGATTATCGCGAGCGTAAAGAGTGGTTGAGAATATATGGCGCTAGTTTGGATTTCTAAATTTAATATTTAAGGATTATTTTAGAAAGGTGGCAAAGTACGAGAAACACCCGATTACGTTTTATTCTAACCTCGCGCATTGGTTAATCAACCACCCAAGCGGCAAGAACCCAGCCCAGCAGTGGCTAAAGACCATGAGTGCCTTAAAAGGCGTTAGCCAAGATGAAATAGAGAGCCTTGGGTTTGCTGATTACCTTGAAGGCGGCTACATAGATGGCAAAGTTTTAAAAGCTGATCTGTGTGCGCTGGTGGAAGAGCAGTTAGCTTATCCGCTCAAGCTTGAGTTACTCACACGTAAACTTTCACGGTATCGCCCAGAATTTAGAATTGATCGCTTTTCTCAAGAGTTATTGCCCCAAAAGGTCTGCAAGCTACTTGAAAATACAACCATCCTAGATTGCTTTAAGTTTTCATCTTTCAACTATCGGATTATTAAATATCGCTTTGATGGCGGTTGGTTTGGCTCGATTGATACTTGTATTGTGCTGGACAATAAATGGGAGTCATTGCGTCCCAAACGCAGTTACACCATGCTAGAGGCTGTAGATATGGTTTACCTGGCGGTAACGAGCAAATTTAGAAAGTTTGTGAGTACGGGTGACGAAACTAGCTATGAGCGCTATGCAACCTTAGGGGAGGGCAGTCGCTATCAGGAGTGGTTGTTACGTTTGTCGTATTGGCCTGCTGCATTTGAGCAAGGACATTTTGATTTGAATAACGTGTTACTTCATTTGCGCACAACGCAATTGCATGATGAAGCCGGTGAGCAGTTGTTTTTGGTAGATGAGGTGCAAAGCGATTGGCATGCGCGTGGCAGAGAATATGGCTACCACTCGATAGATGATGATGCAGAGGATGAAAGTGTGCCCCAGGTGGCGTTTGCTAAAGAATGGGCGCTATTGGGTGTGCGGGTGGCAATCGCAATTGCCGTGCAAAAAGGCTTGGATAGATTGGCCTTTGTGACCAGTGAAGCACACGCTGAGCGCTATGGGCAGTTGATGGATGGGTTTGTGCAACTTTATGATAAACAGATCCCCGGCTATCTCAAAAAGCTAGCCAAGCAATTTTCTTGTGGCTTCTCTGAGGCGCATATTATGGTCTCAAAGCCAAGGCACCATATTCGATACAATGCCCAGAGCAATTGGTCAATCGAACCGAGAAATCAAGCTGACAGGACCCATTATGTTTTAAATTATCCTGTTGCAATGCTGTATCTAAAAAAGACCGGCATTAAACAAAAGCGTAAGCTGCGCGTGTTTGAGATTTCACCTGCTTTGCGCGATACCATTAAACAACATGGCTTGCCGATGTGGGGAAGCTTTAAAAACAATTGAGCCTAAAACAAACCAAATTGCTATACAAATAATTAGATAGTTGGAGCACAGTTGGAAGCCTATGGCAAGGTACGAGGAAAGTACGAGGGTGTTTGAACGATTTTTATTAGGTTCGCACAAGGTACGCACCCAAACGCCTTTAATTTGTCCGCACAAACTCCGCACCTAAATTGCTGTTATTAAATGTTATGGTTGATAGCGAAAAGTGTTTTTGGAGCAAAACAAGTAACCCTTATGAAAGGATGGCAACACAATGAAACCATTGATGTGTTTAACACCGTTTTTAGAGTCAGGTAAAAAGTTCAAACTTGAGTCAGGCGAAACATACGACGATTTAGCTATTGATAAAAAGTACCAAATAAAAACTGACCAATACGACAATGTTGAAAAAGTTGATAAAAGTGAAACTGATAAAACTTGAGATTCGATGATTGAGTGTCAGCAGTCGACGGAGAGAGCTAAGCAGAAACTCGACATTGGTCCGAGATAAATCCGAGGCAAAAAGCCTATTATTTTATTGGCCCAAGGGCTTCTAGGCAATTTTGGATAAGGTAATCACGTTATACCCTTTATTTCCGATAAGAATTTCCAGACGCTCACCGAGTAGCCCCCACGCCTCTTTTTGCGCTGGTATAAGCGTTTGGTGTTGGTAAACTCGAATGATTTTATTTTGCTCAATGTGATTAAGGCATTTTTCAATCACGTCGGGGCGTACATTCAATGAACCCATAATAGTTGCGCCAGTACGACGTAAGTCATGAGGGGTCCACTTGCCTCCTGCCAGCACAAGAGCCTCGGTTTGTTTGCTTCTGCCTGACATGGGTTTACGGTCTCTGATGGCTTGCTGGCGGTCGCCTATTTGTTTTGCCAGTGTTTTGTTACAGACTGCACCAGTAGATCTTGAATTTGGGAAAACCCACTGGCTGGATTGCTGAATGCTTTGAATTAGTCTGAACTGAGAGGCCGCAAAGTCTGATAGATAAACGGTATGTTTTTTCCCGTTCTTTGCGTTTTCAGCCGGAATAGTCCAGATGTTCGCATTGAGGTCTAGGTGTGACCATTCAGTCGCAAGCAATTCACCCACCCGGCAACAGGTAGAAAGCATCAACCAAACTGCAGACTGAGCGTAAAGGCTCAAACCAGAGTTGGGTAGTAGGTTGGCCAGCGCCTGAATTTCTTTATCAGTAAGCACTCTATCACGGACAGTATCGCGACCACCCACTTTATCCTTGCGTATACTGGCAGTTGGGTCGTTCTCGATGATGTCTTGGTCAACTGCAAAACGGAACATCTGGCGCATCTGTGACAGCATCAGCTTAACCATTCGTTTGACACCACGGGCTTGAATGTCGTTGATGATTTGAACGATATGTCCCTTACGTATATCCTCAACCATGAGATGGCCAATGGTAGGAAGTACATCCTTATTGAACATACGCCTTATCTCAGCTGTGTTTTTTCTATCTGCTAGCCCCAACTTTTCCCAACGATCAAACAATTGAGAGACCGTCAGTTTGCTTTGCGCTTCAAGCTGTTCGCGGATTTGACGATTGCGCTCTGCTTCCTGCTCAGCCTGAATGCGTAGTTCATCGTCTTTGAGTTTTTGTTTTGGTGATGTTTTTACATAATTGCCATCTGGTTGCTTGATGCCAATATCCAGCCAGTCGTTAAAGCGTTGCGCTTGCGTGCGCACTTCGGCGAGTGTTTGCGCTGTGAGCGTGATTTTGACTCTCGCCCCATCCCACTGATAAACAAATTGCCATGACTTCGATCCATCGGGGCGAATGCGCAAGTACAAACGCTTTATATCGCCGAGTGTGTATTCTTTTGCTTTGGGTTTTGCGCTATCAATTTGCTTTTGTGTCAGCATATTCATCTTTGGGGAACAGTTTGGGGAACACCTTGGGGAACAGTTTAGAGGAGATTGTGTGATATATCAAGATAGCTCTTGATAGTATGAAATAATATATATTATTGATTTTTATTGTATTCTATTTAGTTTTAAGACTTGCTGATTTTTTATGATGGGCTAAAAAACCCTTATGGGGTGCAAGGGGTAGTGTGTTCGAATCACACCGTTCCGACCAATTAAATTACTTGTCTACTTTCAAAATTCAGCAGCGAAGATAGTCTCTGCAAGTGGAATCAATGTAACCGTTCGAGATGTGTCACCGACAAATACGCCTTTAGAGTAGCCCGTCAGCGGTAAAGGCCTTACCGCTCGGCGCCATTAAATCGTCAGGTCAGGTGCCATCGCAGCAGCGAGTTGTTGTTGATTACTAATGGTGCCAATGTGGCGCGCCAACGCTTCGTTGAGAGGCATAGGGCGGTTGAGGTAAAAGCCTTGTGCGAAGGCGACACCCATTTCTTTCAAGCAGTCTAAGGTGGCTTCATCTTCAACGTATTCAGCGATGGTTTTAATTTCCATGGATTCTGCAACGCTTTGTATGGCTTTGGCCATCGCAAGGTCAACTTTATTGCTGGTGATGTCTTTAACGTACGCCCCATCCATTTTGAGAAAGTTCACAGGTAGGTGCTTGAGGTAACTGAATGAGGACATGCCACTGCCAAAGTCATCCAGCATGAAACGTGTTCCCATTTTTTGTAATTCTTTAATGAGTTTAATGGTGTTGTCGATGTTGATAATCGCTGAGGTTTCGGTCACCTCGAAGCAAACATGGCTCGGTAAAATGTCATAGGTTTCGAAACATTTTTGAATGTAGGGCAGAAGCTGGGCGTCGCCCAAGGACATGCCAGACAAATTAATACTGACAATGAAAGGGCTCACGCTGGATTGCATTTTAAACAGCGGCTGCAGGGCCATAAATGCATGTTGAATGACCCAGCGATCAATTTTTGTCATCAAGTGATAACGTTCGGCGGATGGTAAAAATTCGGCAGGTGCAATGAGGCCGCCATGTTCATCTCGCTTGCGGATGAGGATTTCGTAAAAGGGAGGCAGTTCTTTGTGTTGCAACGGAAAGATGCCCTGACAAAAGAGCACAAAATCGTTGTGTTCTATGGCCTCATTGATTCGTAACACCCACTCCATTTCTACATGACGTTTAAGTAAAACATCATCCTCAGGATGGAATAGATGGATCTGGTTACGTCCATTATCTTTAGCTACATAACATGCTGCGTCAGCATGGCGGGTGATTTCACCGACATCTTTAAGGGCGCTCGTGATTTCGACAATGCCAATGCTGATGCCGGTTTGAAAAAGCCTTCCCTCGTGCATGAAGCGGAAGGTTTCGACCATTTGCCGTAACTGTGCGGCAATCTCAATGGCTTTTTCAACTTGGCAATAGCTGAGCAGCAGGCCAAATTCGTCACCACCCAGTCTGGCAAAGGTATCCTCTGCACGAATGCGCTGGCTTAAGATCATGCTGATCTGGCGCAACATTTCGTCACCAGCCAAATGGCCACAGGTGTCGTTAATGACGCGGAACTGGTCCAAATCCATGTAGCAAAAAACGTGATTGGCTTGATGCTGTTTGACATCTTGCAAGGCTTGCTGCAATCTTCTTTCTAGCTCCTGACGGTTGACTAAGCCGGTTAAGGCATCGTGTCTTGCCTGATAACGGAGTTGGGCCTGCGCATCTTGTATGCGGTGACGCATGTCAGCTTCGACATGCTGCATATCTTTTGATATTTGATTGATGGTGCTTTGCAAAGAGAGGATTTCGGGCAAGGTATTTTTGCCATCACTGACATGTTGGCTGCCGATGACAAAACGCTTGAGTGCTGCAGTCATATCACGAAGTGGCTGGCTGATCGAACGACTGACCCAGCTCACCAAAATTGAACAAAGTATAAGTGCTAGCGTGATGTAGCCGACATTTTTGATAAAAGCCTGACGATGATCCTCGATCATTGACGCTTTATCAATGGCAACAAATACATATCCGAGAAGCTGGTGTTGCGTGGCGGTTGAAAATACTTTTACCATGGTGATGTCATGCGTACTTTGTTGCATGACCATGGTGTCTTGTTTTGGCAGCGCATCTTTAACGCTGAACGATGTTCCTAGGTTGGCAATCGCATGATGATTGGCATCGGCGATGATCAGAGATAAATAGGGTTCTCGACTCAGTTGACTGGCTTTAAGTAAACGCTTTATGTAATCCTGACCTTGTAATTCTGTCTGGTTGTGGATCACTGCAGAGAGAAACTTTGCAGTGGTCATGGCATGTTGGCTTAATTTTTCTTCTTCATTTTGCAGTTGCTCTTTAAAGTCGAATAGCAATAGCAGACAAGATAAAACGAAGATGGGTCCGATGACGTACAGAAGTAGTCTGGACTGAATACTTAGATTTTTGAAAAAATGCATGGAAGCTAGGGTGTTTCTTAAAAATAAATCAGCACACTTGTACACGGGCAGTGAGAAATGGCCGTTGGTTCCGATTCATGACATCCCCCCAGATTTCGTGTATAAGTCGCTGTGATTATAGCAGTAAGCATTTTGCAGACTGGTCGTTTAAATGCGGCGACTTGTTAATTTTTTTTAGCATTGAAACTAGTGTATTTCTTTTTTCATGATACCGCAAATTTATATCACAGATTACCTGTCCACTGCGGCTGCAGAGCCTGTAGAAATGATACAAGCGCTGGTTACACAATGCCCATTGCTGTTAAAGGCAGAATGGAAGTTGGGTGCTTTGCCGCCGTTGAAAGCCTTATTTGCGCAATGCGTTGAGGGGGGTGGCAGTTTATCGGTCTCGCCATTGCCGGCGATATTAAAAGCCGCGCAAGCTGGGCCAGCGCAGGAGGCTGCATTTTGTTTATTGCCTGTGCACCTGGGCATGCGGCGGGATACCTTTAGTTTGCAGGCGGTGGTGCCATTGCCTGCGCATGTCTATGCCGCCCTCACTGAGCGACTGGCAGCGCACTTTGCCGATGTCTTCGTTATTCATCCCGATGCAGCGCATCGCTATTGGTGGATAACACCATTAAAGCCGGTTGATGCGCTGTGCCAGTGGCCGCAGGATTGTTTATATCAGCAGGCATTTCAATGGCAACCGCAAGGGCCAGATGCTGCGTTGGTGCGTCAGTGGACAAACGAAATGCAGATGTTAGTACATCAGTTGGCTGGTGCGTCCGCGAAGGAAGACTGGCCGCAGACATTGAATAGCCTCTGGTTTGCCAGTGTGGGAGAAATCCCTCATTGGCGGCAGTCTTTGCCGACCATTGCAGGGCAAGGGCATGTGTTAGATGGCCTTAGAGCCAGTCAACTGCCCTGCATCCAGCCGTTATCGCTAGCGGCGCTCTTGGCGCACGCGCATCCTCAAGGTGTTCTTTGGGTGGCGGATTATTGGCAAACCGTTGACTGGCAGGCGCTATCGAATGCCCTAGAGACAGGGCAGTTGTCTAAATTGACATTGGTGTTGCCGTTTGCTGAACGCAGTGTTGCGGTCCATTATAAAAAACAACCTCGTTGGCAATTTTGGCGTAAACCCCCTAGCTTAGACACCTTATTGCAACAACTTGAAACCACGCTCACTGCGACGCAATAATGCGGGTGGATGCGATAATCAGATGAAAATTCAGCAGCGCACTTATACAGAAACAGTTTTTCAGGATTTGCAGACGCAAGGTCTTTCGCCATTACTGGCGCGCTTGCTTGCTGCTAGAGCGGTCACATCCGAGGACTGGCCCTTACAAGAGATGCCAGACCTACTCAAGCCCGAGGCATTAACGGGTGCGACGGAGATGGCAAAACAGCTGGCCGAGGCGATTGCACAAAAAAAACGCATTCTCATCATTGGCGATTATGATGCGGATGGTGCGACCGCCACCAGTGTTGCCATGCGTGGCTTGCGCATGATGGGTGCTGAGGTGGATTTTTTGGTGCCAAACCGCTTTGAGTATGGATATGGTCTAACGCCCGAAATTGTCGCTTTGGCGGCGCAACAGCGCCCCGATGTCATTCTCACAGTGGATAACGGGATAGCCAGTTTAGATGGCGTCGCCGCTGCCAAATCGCTCGGTTTGCAGGTGCTGATTACCGATCACCACTTGCCAGCCGAGCGGACACCGATTGCCGATTGCATCGTCAATCCCAATCAACGTGGGTGCGCGTTTCCGAGTAAACATCTGGCCGGGGTAGGCGTGATGTTTTATGTACTGATTGCGTTACGTGCAGAACTTAAACAACGTGGGACGCTGACAGCGCAGGCGGTACATTTAGGCAGTTTGCTTGATCTGGTGGCATTAGGCACCGTGGCCGATTTGGTCAAGCTGGATACCAATAACCGTATTTTGGTGAGGCAAGGTCTTAAGCGTATCCGCCAAGGCCAAGCCTGCCCCGGTATTTTGGCGATTTTAAAACTGGCGGGGCGTGATCCCACGCAAGTCAATGCGCAAGATTTGGGCTTTTATGTCGGCCCGCGCTTGAATGCGGCAGGCAGACTCGATGATATGACGATTGGGATTCGTTGCTTGCTGGCAGAGACGCCGCAAGAGGCGATGCAATACGCGCAGCAATTACAGGTGTTAAATGCAGAGCGCAAACAAATTGAAGCCGAGATGCAATGGGATGCCATGGCGGATCTCACACAGGATTTTCGGCAGACCCAGTACACCATCAGCGTGTTTCAGCCAGACTGGCATCAAGGGGTGATCGGTATTTTAGCTTCTCGTATTAAAGAGCGCTTTCATCGCCCGGTGATTGCATTTGCTGACGCAGGCGATGGCTTAATTAAAGGTTCAGGCCGCTCAATTGCAGGCTTACACTTGCGCGACGCGCTGGATGTGGTCACCAAGCAGCAACCAGATTTGATTATTAAATTTGGTGGGCACGCGATGGCGGCTGGACTCAGTATTCGTGCCGAGGACTTTGTGCGCTTTCAGCAGACATTTGAGCAAGTGGCACAACGTTTAATGGATGCTGAAATGCTGCATGAGGTGCTAGAAACCGATGGCGCGCTGGCGGTGCAGGAGATGTCCCTACAGACGGCGGAAGCCCTGAGTCAACAGGTGTGGGGGCAGGGGTTTCCGCAACCCGTGTTTTATGACCATTTTCAAGTGCTTCAGCAAAAAGTATTGGGTGAAAAGCATTTGAAATTGCGCTTGCAAAAACAACAGCAACAATTTGATGCGATTTATTTTCAGCATGCAGAATTCTTGCCTGAGGCCGTGGATATTGCTTATGCCTTGCAGGTGAATGAGTTTAACGGCGCACGCAATTTGCAGTTGCAGGTGGTGCATGCTGTGACCAATTAGCCGCCTGGTGAGATCAACGTTGGACGCTAATTGTAATTAGGCTTAGAGACTATGGCTTAAATACGGTAAAATACAGCCTTCATTCAAGAGGTTAAGCATGGCTCGTCCATTTAAATCCCCTAGCGCAAACGCTGCGACGCGGCCGCCTAAAGCGCAAGCAGCCACCCCAGTAGAATCGGCTGATCCAGCTGCGCCATCGACATCCCGTAGCGGCCAGCGATTACACAAATTATTGGCCCTCGCTGGGTTTGGTTCGCGCCGGGACATGGAAACCCTCATTGAGAGCGGTCGAATTACGATCAATGGCCAAGTTGCGCAAGTCGGCGCCGTGGTCGACGAGCATGATGTGGTGCGTCTGGATAGCCGAATTTTGCACTTGCCGTTTGAGGCAGAGCTGCCACAAGTACTGCTTTATCACAAACCTGAGGGCGAGTTAGTCAGCCAGGATGACCCGGAAGGTCGCGCAACCGTATTTGATAAATTGCCACGCATCAAACAAGGTAAGTGGATTGCGATTGGCCGTTTGGACATGAATACCAGCGGCTTACTGATTTTCACCAACTCAGGTGAGTTGGCTAACCATTTCATGCATCCTCGGTATGAGGTGGAGCGTGAATATGCCGTGCGTATTTTGGGTGAACTGAGCCAGGAGCAAATGGCGCAGTTGACGCAAGGTATTGAGCTTGAAGATGGCCCGGCGAATTTTGAGAGCATTCACGCCAGTGGTGGCGAAGGCGCCAATAAGTGGTATCAAGTGGTGATTAAAGAGGGCCGTAACCGAGAAGTGCGTCGTCTGTTCGAGGCTTATCATTTGCCAGTCAGTCGCTTGATGCGGGTCCGTTTTGGTCCGGTGGCCTTACCGCCGCGGCTCAAGCGTGGCACTATGCTTAAACTGGAGCAAAAACAGGTGGTTGCGCTGCTTGAATGGGCCGGTTTGGCTGTGCCGCGTAAACCGCTCAAACAATTAAGTCCGCATGACAGAGATCGCGCGACGCGTGTATTTGTCCCAAAAGTGCGTAAACAGCGTCGCAGCTTGCTCGAAACAGCGAATGCGCCAGCAACGCCTGAGCAACGGCCAGCCCGCGCCCCGAGCGGCAGTCGTCGCATTCGTCAGGATGCCGATATCAAACAAGCCTCAATGCAAAATGCCCGTCTCAATGCGGGCGCAAAAAAACGTGGTGAGCGTGGGCGGGGTTAAATGCTGGTCATATCAAAAAAGCACTTCTCAGGAAGTGCTTTTTTTGTGGCCAAACCGAGGTGGCCGGTATTACTCTGTTTGTAAATCTGCTTCTACCAGATCTTCTTTGGTCAGCATAAACACAAACTGATCGCCCGCACTGGTATCGAGCCAAGTGAACGGCAAGTCAGGGTAGGCCGCATGCAGTGCATCACGGTTATGACCGATCTCTACCACCAAAATACCACCGTCATTCAAGTAAGCGCTCGCCTGTGTCAGCAAGGTGTGAGTATGGTCTAACCCAGCATCGCCACTGCCTAACGCGAGTTGCGGCTCTTGGCGGTACTCAGCAGGCAATTCTGCCATGCTCGGCGCATCAACGTAAGGAGGGTTGCTGATGATGACATCATATTTACGGCCTTTGAGCGCAGCAAACATATCTGACTGCACCGCTTGTACCTGATCTTCGAGCCCATAGCGCTGAATGTTGATATTGCACACTTCGATAGCGTCCGGTGAAATATCCACCACGTCAATATGCGCGTTAGGGAAGGTTTCCGCCAACAACACCCCAAGGCAGCCTGAGCCGGTGCAGATATCGGCTGCAGACTCAACCATTTCTGGAAATTCTACCCAGGGCTGCAAGCCATCTTCCAATAGTTCGGCAATAAATGAGCGCGGCACAATCACGCGTTCATCCACATAAAATTTGTAGCCCCGCAGCCAAGCTTCGTTTACCAGATAAGCGGTCGGTGTATGTTCGGTGACACGTTTCTCGATCAACGTTGGTAGATGCTCACATTCTTGGGTGGTTAAACGTGCATCAAGAAAGTTATCTAGGGTGTCATGTGGCAAATGTAGCGCGCTCATGACTAACCAGACGGCTTCATCATAGCTATTATCTGTGCCATGACCATAAAAAATATCAGAGTTTTCAAAGCGGCTTACTGCATAGCGCAGCCAGTCACGGATGGAGTGTAAATTAGCGGTCATAAGATGTTAGTAATAAGCTTTGCATGGTACGTTTATAGGTTTCTTTGAGGGGCTCGATGTCAGCCACTGCGACGCATTCATTGATTTTATGGATGGTTGCATTGAGCGGCCCAAATTCAATCACTTCCTGACAAATGTCGGCAATAAACCGGCCGTCAGAGGTGCCGCCGGTCGTAGATAACTCAGGCGTTACGCCATAGCTTTCTTTGATGGCTTGACTGATGGCTTCGACCAGTTGGCCACGCGGTGTGATGTAAGACTGGTTGTGTTCCCAGTCTAGCGCGTAATCAAATCCTTGGCTGTCTAGAATGGCATGCACCCGTGAGCGCAGGCTCTCCTCAGAGCTGCCTTGTCCGTCTACCGCGGGGCAATAACGAAAGTTAAACAGAATCTCCACGTGACCAGGCACGACATTGGTTGCGCCAGTGCCACCATTGATGTTTGAAATTTGCCAGGAGGTCGGCGGAAAATATTCATTGCCATGGTCCCATACCGTTTCGACCATTTCTTTGATCGCGGGCGCGGCTAAGTGAATTGGGTTTTTGACCAGGTGCGGATAGGCGATGTGGCCTTGCACCCCTTTGATGGTGAGTTTGCCTGAGAGCGAGCCACGGCGGCCATTTTTAATCATGTCGCCCACAACTTTGTTACTGGTCGGTTCACCAACGATGCAGTAATCAAACCTTTCGCCGCGTGCTTGCAGCGCTTCTACCACTTTCACCGTGCCCTCAATCGCGATGCCCTCTTCGTCAGCAGTAATCAGTAGACCGATCGAGCCCGGATGGTCAGGATATTCACTGATAAACGCTTCGATGCTGGTGATGAAAGCGGCCAGTGAGGTTTTCATGTCTGCCGCGCCACGCGCATACAGCATGCCATCTTTAATGGTGGGTTCAAATGGGGGGGTATGCCACTGGTCCAGCGGCCCGGTCGGGACCACATCTGTATGGCCAGCGAACACAATGAGCGGGGCCGTATTCCCCCGACGGGCATAGAAGTTATCAACCTCCCCAAAGCGCATGCGCTCAATCTTGAATCCAAGCGGTTCTAGACGCGCGATCATGGCCTCCTGACAGCCTGCATCCTCCGGTGTGAGCGAGCGACGTTTGAGTAAATCAATGGCAAGATCCAGTGTGTTTGACATAGGCATTATTCTTTGGCAAAGAGTTGCACATAATCAGCTTCATGAAAGCCGATGGCGATGATTTGATGGTCTTTCATCAGGATCGGCCGCTTAATGACCGACGTTTTTTCTTGCATGAGGGTTCGCGCAGAAGCAGCATCTACCAATGCATTTTTTTCGGCGTCACTGAGGTTTCGCCAAGTCATGCCACTGCGATTGACTAATTTTTCCCATGGGTGCTGTTGTAACCATAACTGCGCGGTTGCCGTATCCAGCCCTCGTTTTTTAAAATCATGAAATTCGTATTGAATCGCGTGTTGGTCCAACCAATCGCGCGCTTTTTTGACTGTGTTGCAGTTAGGAATGCCGTACAGTTTCATGACGATCTGATCTGGAAAAAATGATATTTTACCAGCCAGCGCGCAGGGTGTTGTAATTTATTCTTACAGCGGGTGAGGGCTTAGAACAGACTTTGCGTGGTTGATTTAAGCTGCAACTCACTAAACACATCAAACAGAAATTGTTGCTCAACCGGCTTGGAAAAGAGAAATCCCTGCATTTGATCGCAACCGATGCTGACTAACGCTTTACGTTGTGCTTCGTCCTCGACGCCTTCCGCCACCACGTTGAGGTCTAGTGCATGCGCGAGCTTAACAATGGCTTCAACAATCGAGAGCGCCGTATGAGAACCACCCACGCCTTTGGTCAGAGTGCGGTCGAGTTTCACTTCGCTGATTTCGAGGTCTTGCAAATGCATCAGGCTAAAGGGGTGCAGACCAAAATCATCTAAAGAGATTTTTAAGCCTTGGCGTTTAAAGTGACGCAAGGTGTCTTTAAACTGCGACTGGTGATGAATGGCGTTGGTTTCGGATACTTCTAGAATCAGGTTGCGTGCTTCAACCTGATGTTGCTCAAGAAACGACTGGATCAGTGACCCTAGCTGTTTGTTGCGGAACTGTTGGTTAGACATGTTGACTGAAATGCTGAGGTCGATGCCGCGATCACGCGCCTGCTTAATGGTGCTGCACGCCTGCGAAATGACCCAGGCATTGATTTCTTCAATCATGCCAAAGCGCTCGGCCGCTTCAATGAAGCTATTCGGTGAAAGCAGCCCACGTGTGGGGTGTTGCCAGCGCAACAGCGCTTCTGCGCCATGTGCAAGCCGGGTCAGTGCATCCACTTTGGGTTGAAACAACAATCTGAACTCTTGCTGCGTAATTGCTTGCTTGAGTTCAACCCGTGTTTGTTGCATTTCATCGGAGGCCTGCTCAATCTCGGCATCAAAAAAGCGGTATTGGTTTTTACCGTTTTCTTTGGCTTTGTACATGGCTGCATCTGCATTCAGTTTGAGTTTTTGCAGATTGCCATCTTGCGGATACATAGAGACCCCGATCGAACACGAGATTTCAATCACATGGTCTTCAATAATGAACGTCTCGCGCAAGGCATCCACGATGCGCTGTATCACCGTGACCACACTTTGGTGACTTTCAATCTCACTGAGGACCGCGATAAATTCATCCCCACCCGCGCGTGCGACATAATCGCAGTTGCGGATGGCGTTGCTAATCCGTTTGGATACTTCAATTAGTAACAAGTCACCAATGTGATGGCCAAATTGGTCGTTCACCGGCTTGAAATGATCCAGATCGATGTAGGCCAGTGCCAGAGACTCGCCATTGCGGTCACAGCGCTTGGCGCTAATAATCAGATGTTGATTTAAGGCGTCTCGATTGGGCAGGTGTGTGAGTGGGTCATAGGCTAAAAACTTTTTATTGACCGTTTGGGTGTTGCGGAACGTCAACTTACTTTGCGAAATGTCGACATTGCGCTCATAAAAAATCACCAAAATAAACGAGGTGATAAACAACAGCACTGGCACCAGAACCAGTAATAACATCATGTAGTTGCCCGCTTGGTCAGTAGGTTGACCAATCAGCATGTTGTTATGCACGATACTCAAGTTGATGGCGGTATGAGAGGCCAAAAAGCCGAGCGCAATTTCAACAGAAAACATCCATTTGAGTCGTTTCAGCGCTTGTCCCTCGTAGCTTTTTAACCAGAGGATAGTCACGATAGCCAAGGCTGAAGTTAAGCAAGCCAAAAAGAGGGCGAATAATGCGGTCCAAGTATCAATGCGTATGTTGATGGCGCCAGCGCTAATCTGGAAAAAATACGAAAGTAGATAACCACTAACCCCAGCCGCTAAAGAGGCGTATAACAAATCACGCAAAGGTAATTTTTTCTGGTTGGCGGTTTTAAGTAAAGACAATGAAAGCAGATATGCGCAAAGCAGACTGCCGATAAAATCTACTGGATGCTGGGTGATTTTAGGAATGTTGTCGGCCGCTAACTGATAGCCGGTATGCAACGCAAAAATACCGCCAGCGGTGAGTGCTGCGTATTTTTTTAGTAGTGTTTCGTGATCTTTGGTGGCCACCAAGCGTAAACGATCCACGAGCTTAAATGCAAAAAAACACCCAATGACACTGGATGTGAATAGCAGCAAAATAAGCATATGGGTTGGGATCATAAAAAATGCACGGTCATTCTGGTTGTGAGTTGTGTGACGCTACTGCCTATGATTACTTAACGATTGATTCTCCGCATTAAAACACTGACTACACCATCATACTGCTTGAGAACGCCTCTACATAACGGCCTGCCACTGCCATAACTTGAGGACAGGGCAGGCTGTTGAGCAAATGACGCGCTAATGAAAGGCCTTAGATACCACGTAATAATTCGTTGATACCGACTTTGCCTAAGGTTTTAGCATCGACCTTCTTCACAATGACTGCGCAATATAAGCTGTATTTGCCGTCGCTAGAGGGTAAGTTGCCAGAAACCACGACTGAGCCAGCAGGCACTCGGCCAAAGTGAACCTCGCCTGTCTCGCGGTCATAGATCTTGGTCGATTGACCAATATAAACGCCCATCGAAATCACACAGTTGTCTTCAACCACAACGCCTTCAACGACTTCTGATCGCGCGCCGACAAAGCAATTGTCACCAATAATCGTTGGGCCAGCTTGAACTGGCTCGAGCACGCCGCCAATGCCGACGCCGCCGGACAAGTGCACGTTTTTACCGATCTGCGCGCAGGAACCAACAGTCGCCCAAGTGTCTACCATGGTGCCCTCGCCGACATAAGCGCCGATATTGACGTAAGACGGCATCAATACCGCATTTTTACCAATAAAGGAGCCTTTGCGGACGATGGCATTTGGTACCACGCGGAAGCCGCCTGCTTTGAAGTCTTCTTCGCTGTAGCTGGCAAATTTTGGATCGACTTTGTCAAAATAACGCGTCACACCATCATCCATCAGGGTGTTATCTTTTAAACGGAAAGATAACAACACTGCTTTTTTCAGCCATTGGTGGGTTTCCCATTGCTGCGTGTCACCAATGCGGCTAGCCACGCGCAATTTACCGGCATCCAGATCGTCTAACACAGAGGCCACGGTGGCTTTGATTTCGGCGGCTGCATTGGCAGGGTTGATGTTGGCGCGGTCTTCAAAAGCCGCTTCAATAATGCTTTGACGTGGATCCATGATGTTCTCTTGTTCGGTTAAATAACAGTGAAACCCGAAATTTTAACCTAATTTTGACGGGTCAGGGGCAGCGCATCGCGGCGTGCCCCGGTCATGCGAGATTTATTTGCTTTTGCTAGCGAGGTAAAGCGGCATCATTTTTGGGGTTAAGGCTTCTAGATCCTTGATGCGGTTTTCGCTCGAGGGGTGTGTGCTCAAAAACTCAGGCGGCGCCTCTTTGTTGGCGGCCATCATTTTTTTCCATAGGCTGACGGCGGCTTCAGGGTTGTACCCAGCGCGCGCGGCTAACTCCAGCCCCATTCGGTCAGCTTCTTTCTCTTGTTCACGGCCATTTGGCAAAGAAAAAAGAAGCTGGCTACCCATGCCTGCGCCTTGTGCAGCCATACTGCCGGCGGTGCCGCCGACAAACGCCGCTAACGCTTGCAGGCCAAATTGCTGAATGTAGGCTTGTGACATCCGTTCACGTCCATGCTCGCGTAACGCATGCGCGATTTCGTGACCGATCACCGCCGCCAGTTCATCGTCGGTGGCATTGAGTTTTTCGGCCAACCCAGAAAACACCATGATTTTGCCACCTGGCATGCAATAGGCATTCAGTTGATCATTTTTTTCGACATTGACTTCCCATTTCCACTTGGCAGCATCTGGTCTGAACACAGCCACTTGTGCAATCAGGCGGTGAGAGATGGTCGACACGCGATTCAGTAAGGGTTTGTCTGCATTGAGCGTATTTTTCTTTTCGGCTGCTTGCAATGTTTGCGTGTAAGACTGAGCAGACATTTTGTCTACCGTGGCCGATGGCAGCAATAACAGTTGGCTGCGCTGCACGCCTGAAACGCTGTTGTTGGTGGTGCTGGCACAGGCCGATAACAACGCACACAGGCTGACGATTGAAAGCGTTTTGACACTAAACATAGGTTTTCCTCACACTAGACTGCGACGCCGTTTTGCCAGCACATCGCACTGGTTGATGCATTGCAACAAGTAAAAAAATGTATTTTACGCCAGGAGGATGCCGCTGCGTGCGGCATGCCATCAGGTTTATATTTTCACTTGTGAGCCAAGCTCGACCACCCGATTGGGCGGTAACTTGAATTGGTTCGTGATGGTTTCGGCGGTTCTGAACAAGCCGATGAAGATCTTTTTACGCCAAAAGGCCATGCCTGGCTTATCAGACGCAATCAGACTCTCTTTACCCACAAAGAAGGAGGTATCCATCGCATCCATGGTCAACCCTAAGACTTCTGTCAGCACCAAATCTCTTGGCAGGTCTGGCTCGTCCATGTAGCCATAGCGCAAGGTGACGCGATAAAAGCCGTAAGGTAACACTTCAACGGCAACCCGCTCTTCGCGGCTGGTGTAGGGATAATCCTCAAAACGCACCGTCAAGATGACCATGGTCTCGTGGAGCACCTTGTTGTGTTTAAGATTGTGTAGCAAGGCATGTGGCACGCCGTCCGGGTTGGGGGTCATGAATACGCCCGCCCCATTGACGCGGGCTGGCGGATGGGCGCCAATGGCCTGAATAAAAGGAATCAGTTCCATCGACTCTGATTTCAGAATGCTATACAGCAATCGGCGGCCCGTTTTCCAGGTTCGCATCAGGGTGAAAATAATCAGACCAATCAGCAATGGCACCCAGCCACCATCCGGTATTTTGAGAATATTGGCTGCGAAGAAGGAGAGGTCAATCACCAAGAATAAGGTAATCAAACAAGCCGTTTTGAGTTTGCTCCAGCCCCATAAGTGATGAAAAACCACCGCTGCCAGTAAGGTGGTAATCACCATATCGCCAGTTACAGCGATACCATAGGCGGCGGCTAAATCGCCTGAACTGCCAAAAATAAGCACCAGGCCCATCACGGCGACCATCAGCCCCCAGTTGACACGTGGCATGTAAACTTGACCCTCTGTTTTTTCAGAGGTATGTGCTACATGCATACGTGGAATAAAACCTAGTTGTAAGGCTTGGCGCGAGACAGAAAACGCCCCCGTAATCACCGCTTGCGATGCAATCACGGTGGCGAGAGTGGCTAAGAGGATGAGTGGGAATAGGGCCCAATCCGGGGCCAGATGGTAAAAAGGGTTTTGAATCGATTCTGGTTCGGCCAGAATGAGCGCGCCTTGTCCGAAGTAATTGCAGATCAACGCGGGCAATACAAATAAAAACCAAGCCAATCGAATGGGTTTGCGGCCAAAGTGGCCCATATCGGCATAAAGCGCTTCAGCGCCAGTGACCGCGAGCACCACGGCACCCAGCGCAATAAAAGCAATTTTGGGTTGGGTGTAAAAAAACATGAACGCATAAGAGGGGCTCAAGGCCTTGAGGATCTCTGGATGGTGGTTGATGTTGATCACCCCAAGAATGCCCAGCACCGCAAACCAAGTGAGCATGATCGGGCCGAAAAATGCACCCACCACTGCAGTCCCCTTGCTCTGGGCCCAAAACAATAGAAACAGCACGAAAAGTGTGATCGGTACAATCCAGCTATCGAGCTGCGGCGCGGCCACTTCTAGGCCTTCAACCGCTGAGAGCACTGAAATGGCGGGGGTGATCATGCCGTCAGCGTAAAACATACATGCGCCAATAATGCCCAGCATCATAATGCGTTTGCGTTGTTCCGGCTCACCACCGGCATAACGGCTGGCTAATGACAGTAGCGCCATAATGCCGCCTTCGCCACGGTTGTCAGCACGCATAATGAATGCGACATATTTAAACGATACGATCAGCAATAACGCCCAAGTGATTAACGACAAAATGCCATATACATTGTCTTGTGTCAGCAGTAGGGGGTGGTGACCGACCGCAAACACTTCTTTCATGGTGTAGAGGGGGCTGGTGCCAATATCCCCAAAAACGACGCCAAGCGCGGCGAGGGCCATGGTGTGGAGCGCCGTTTGCTGATTTTTTGTGTGGTCCATTGTGTGAACAGCTAAAAACAAACGCCCATTATCAGTCAATTTTAAAGCTTCACCAAAGTATTTGGCGCAAATAATATCTGCAGTAGATTGATTTGTGGGGGAATCGACGAAAAGCCTACGCTTTGGGCGGCAGTAATTGCGTGACCACGACCTCTGCCTCGCCATGGTGCAAGGTTACCTGCAGAGGTTCATTCAGGCTTAACGCGGTGGTATTGGTGATCGCCTGGCCTTGTGCGTTTTTGACGATGGCATAGCCTCTGGCCAACACTTGGTGCGGATTCAATTGCTGTAGGCTGTTGGCATACGATTGCAGTAGACGCTGCTGACGGTGTAGCTGTTGCTGCATTGCCAGTGTGAGGCGATGTTGCCACTGCTTAACCGTCTGTGTTTGTTGTTGCAATTGTTGTGCAGGCGAAACCAGTCTGCGCGATAAATAGTCTAGCGTCTGTGCGTGTTGTCGTAACAGAGATTGCATGGTGCGCATGAGGCTTTGTCGCGCTTGGCTCACTTGTTGGCGCAGCTGCAATTGATCCGGGCAGGCGAGTTCCGCCGCTGCCGTTGGTGTGGCTGCGCGCAGGTCTGCGACAAAGTCTACGATGGTAAAATCGGTTTCATGGCCCACACCGCTGATGGTGGGTAGGCGACAATCGGCCACCGCACGCGCGACGACTTCTTCGTTAAATGACCACAAATCCTCAATACTGCCGCCGCCACGGCAAATCAGCAGTGTATCGACCTCTTGCCGCTGGTCTGCCAACCCTATCGCTTGCGCGATACGCGCTGCAGCGTCCTTACCTTGTACTGGCGTCGGGTAGATGACCACCCCCATGCCGGGATAGCGTCTGCGGATCGCCGTCAGCACATCGCGTAAGGCAGCGGCATCGGGCGAGGTGACCACGCCGATGCGTTGGGGATTGGTCGGTATGGCTTGTTTGCGTGACACATCGAACAGGCCTTCGGCTTGCAGGCGTTGTTTTAGTTGCTCAAATGCCTCGTATAAACGTCCTAGGCCAGCCGGCTGCATAAATTCAACGGTGAGTTGAAAGTCACCTCTTGCCTCATACAAGGTCACTGTTGCCCGGGCCTCGATCAGATCCCCTTCTCGCGGCATGCGATCAACCAAACTATTACGGCCTTTAAACATCACGCAACGGACCTGTGCGCGATCATCTTTTAGCGAAAAATACCAGTGACCACTGGCTGCGCGGGTGAAATTAGAGATCTCGCCACTGATCCAAAATAGCGGAAAGCTGGTTTCGAGCAGCTCTTTGGTCAGCCTCGTCAGATCGCTGACATTCAAGATTTGCTTAATAGGTGTCGATAACGGATTAGACATAGCTGGCTATTATCCAACAGCCGCTTGCAATTTGGCTATGCTTTTTGATTAAAAGCAGGCTGTGCTTCATTAGAAACAAATTGTGAATGACGTTAGGGCTGACCTGCCGAAAGGTTTACCCATCGTGTTTAGTCGTCGGCGCTTAAAGAGAGGAACTGAGATTAGCATGCAGTGGAAGACACCCCGTGTAATTGAGTGGGCTGGTATCCGTACGCGCCTCATGTACGCACTGTCCTTGGGGGTTGCATTGTCACCCAGTCTGTCTCAGGCTGATGAGACCGTGTACCCTGCGTTGGCGGATGAGACGGATCAGGGAGATACCTCCGCAACACCCTCAACCGTTTACCGCGAACAATCCGCGGCGAGTTATGCGGCTTATAAACAATTCATCAAGTTGCAGGTGAGCTTGGCGACGGGCACTAAAAATAGTCTGGGCTTAAGCAGTTATGAACAGGCGCACACGCATTTTTGTGCCTTGGCATCTGCGTCACCTGACCCGGATGCGCAGTTTGCCCTCGGCTGGTTTTACAGCATGGGCAAAGGCGTGCCAGTCAATCATGATATTGCTGCTCGTCTTTTCAGTTTGGCGGCGATACAAGGTCATCGTGCGGCCAGAGAGTGGTTGGACAACTCACCGGGTAACCCCACGCTGGCAGTGCTGCCCGCATGTTTGCAACAACAAGGCCCTTCGGCGGCAGAAGTCTTGTTTCGAAAGCGTGGGCCCATTTATCAATTGGTTAAAAAGCACGCACCTGTGTATGGGGTGGATGTCGATTTTGCCATGGCCGTGATTGCCGTGGAGTCTGGCTTTAATCCCAAAGCGACCTCGCGTAAAAAAGCGCAAGGATTGATGCAATTGTTGCCGGACACACAAGCCAGGTTTCATGTACGGGATGCTTACGACCCTGAACAAAACATTAAAGGTGGCTTGTCTTATTTGCGGTGGTTGATTACGCATTTTAAAGGCGATGTCGAATTGGTGGCTGCCGCTTACAACGCGGGTGAAAACGCAGTGCAACGCCATCAAGGCATCCCGCCCTATCCCGAAACCCGTGATTACGTTAAACGCATCGGCCGCTATTATAAAAAGAAACATCATGAGGTTAGGCGAGACGCCGCCTTGCAACAAGGGGACCCCATGTCAGCCGCGTCATAATGGCGGGTGTCCACCAAAAATATGAAACGATCTTGCGCCAAGCTGCATCAAAGTCATGTAATCCATTACAATTTGAGCTTTATTCAATGCGCAGGAGTATGTGATGTGTCAGTGGTTTAAAGGTCGTGGCGGTTATATCTTGGGCACTTTGGCGGCTTTTGGGATCGTGGCGTTGGCGTTGTTTATTCAGGTGCAAAATCAGCTCGAACCCTGCCCATTGTGCATTTCGCAACGCATTATATTTATGAGTGTGGGCGTACTATTCTTGCTGCATGCGTTTGTATCGCCTAAATCATGGCTGCATGCTGGTCTGACGTTGCTAGAGGTCCTCACGGCGCTCGGTGGTGCCGGGGTTGCCATTCGTCACTGGTGGCTGCAAGCGCATAAGGCAGACATCATCGCGGATTGTGGCGTCGGTTTTGACTACATGTTTGAAAATTTTCCGCTCAAAAAAGCCTTCACTTTGGTTTTTCGCGGTACCGGTGATTGCGCAGCGATTGACTGGACCTTGCTCGGCCTCACACTGCCACAACTAGGTCTGATCAGCTTTCTTTTGTTCGGATGTTATGCCGTGTGCTTGTTTCGTTTGCGTCGCGCGGGCTAAGCGTTGCGTGACGAATTAAAATCGCTGCATTGGTTTTAATTTAAGGCGGCGGTAGAAACACTGTTACGGCCAGCTTGCTTGGCTTGATAAAGTGCTCGGTCTGCCCGCTGGATCAATTGCGCCAAGTTGTCACCTGTGCGCAACACCGCAACACCAGCGCTAATAGTGACGCTGCCCACCCCGGCGATATGCATCGCTTGAATTTGATGACGCACTTTTTCGGCCAGTTGTGTCGCTTGTTTCAACGTGGTGCGGGGCGCATAAATAATCAACTCATCACCGCCCCAGCGCACCGCGATATCTGAGATTCGGCTATGTTTTTTAATGCAGCTTGCAATCGCTTTAATCACAATATCGCCCAACACATGCCCGCGGGTATCGTTGATTTTTTTAAAATGGTCAATGTCGATCAAAATCAAGGCGTCAGAAATTTTTCTACCCGTCAGCTGCGTATGTTCAGTAAACACGGTTTCAAAGTGATGGCGATTGCTGAGTCCCGTCAAGTGGTCGGTGCTGGAGAGCGTTTTAAGGTTTTCTTTCTCGACCTCCAAAGCCGTATTCGCAGCAGCCAATTGTTCGGTGCGTTGTTTGACTAGGGCTTCTAAATCAGTATTCAAGGCTTTTA
>Ga0066445_1000090_pt1 | contig 25986 bp, 18 predicted proteins | sample LakWasMet67_HOW9_2_FD_59533 | JGI IMG/M metagenome (GOLD analysis project Ga0066445, IMG submission 59533) | Freshwater sediment methanotrophic microbial communities from Lake Washington under simulated oxygen tension - Sediment Metagenome 67_HOW9 | ecosystem: Environmental > Aquatic >...
GAAGCAGTGCCCGAAGAGTTCAGTCCTCCGGAGCCTGCGCGCCCCAACTTACAGCCGGAAGCGCTGGTCACTGAAAAAAAGCGCTATCCGCTCGACGAACGAAAGCTGTGGTATCCAGAAGCCGTCGTTCGCACTGATCTGCGCCGCCCGGCAAAGGGCGCGTATCCCAAAGGCTATCCACAAGGCGCCATCGTGCACTTTACGGCGGGTCAGTATCAAAAAGGGCTCGAGAATGCGACCGCAGCCATCGCCAGCAGCCCCTACTTTTTTTGTTGTATCGGCACCGATGGCAAACTGGTGCAAGCGAATCCGCTCAATCAATGGGGCTACCATGCAGGCGAGAGTGCCTGGTCGATAGAGGGTGTCAGACGCAATGGCGTGTCAAATTTTTTGCTTGGCATAGAGATCACCAATCCCGGCCGCCTCGTGCTGCATCAGGGCAAGTATTACACCTACTGGGATACCGACTTTAAGCAACCCATTGAGGCGAAAAAAGTGCGGGTGATTGCGGAGAATCGGGACAACATACTGGCTGGCGCATATTTACCTTATACCCAAGCCCAAGAAACCACGCTCATCGAATTTTTACTCTGGGCCAAAGCCAATCATCCATCCGTGTTTAACTTTGATTATGTCTTGGGCCATGACGAAGCCGCTGGTCCCAAAGGGATTGGTCGTTGGCGTAAAAACGATCCCGGTGGCGCACTGTCGATGACCATGACCGAGTTCAGACAATTGCTCAAGGACACTTTTAACCAGCGCTATGGCTGAGGCCGGCAGACAAAAAAAGCCCCGCCATTACGGGGCCCAATCGTGGACTGGATGACCCTCTGTTTCTCAGAGAACGCTAGATTAAAAGAACAGCCGGTTCAGTGCTTTGATCAACATCAACCCAAGTTGACAACGCTCGCGACCACCTGGCGGTTACACCGTCATGTATTCCAACGGGGTCACGGTCACTTTTACGCTGAGATGTTGCTGGCCGCCGCCCAATACCACGCCGCGCATGGGCGAGACATCACTAAAATCTCGGCCCCAAGCCACCGTAATATGGTCTTGTTGCACCAGACAGTTATTGGTCGGATCAAAATCGACCCAACCATGCACCGGACAATACACAGACACCCAGGCATGCGAGGCATCTGCGCCCACCAATCTTGGTTGTCCTGCGGGCGGATGGGTAAGAATATAGCCGCTGACATAACGGCAAGCGAGCCCAACCGAACGCATCGCGCCGATCATTAAATGCGCAAAATCCTGACAAACTCCACGGCGGCCTTTGAGCACCTCTTCTAGCGGCGTAGAAATGTCTGTGGCCTGCGGATCAAATTCAAACTCACGGTAAATATGTTGTGTGAGCGCCATGGCGGCTTCAATCAGTGGTCGTTGCGGGGTAAAACAAAGCCGGGCAAAACTGGCCAGCGCTTCGCTGCAAGTCACTTTTGTGGTTGCCGCAATGTAAGGCGCAGCTGCTAGATGTTGCGTACCCTGCAACTGCAACGCCGCTTGCACGGATTCCCAAGCTGGGCTTTGTGACAGCACAGAGAGCCGCGGCCGCGGCAACACGCTAACCTGAAAGCGTGAAGTCACTTGCAGCGACTGATGTGGCACCAGCAGGGTCACATAATCATTGTGATTACCAAAGAAATCGAGCCGTCGCGACTGCTCGGCGGGGGTCGGCACACAAGCCAGCGTATAAGACTCACATTGTTGAAAATCCGTCTGCCGCGGCATCATGTGCAATAACTGCTGCGATTGCAGCACCGGCACATCGTAGCGATACACGGTTTGATGTTCGACTTGGTAACGCATCAGCTCACCTGAGAATCTTGGGTCACCAGCGGATTAGCGTAGCTGAAAAAACGCACATTTAATCGGTCAGACAAGTGAAGGGTCACCTCATAGGTGTGGTTCAGCCATGCGGCTAAGGTCTGATTGCCTGCACTAAAGCATTGGTCAGGATCAAGCTGAATCAGCGCTTGCCAGCAATCCTTCAGCTCGGCAGCGATACCACCTGCGTTATCCTGCGCATCCATTTCTTCGAGGTACTTTACCAGCCCCTTGATTTGAAACACCACAGAATTCGGGTTATTGCCATCCATTAATAAGAGGTCTAGCACGGGCAACCATTCTGGTTGCGCCGCATAGCGCGCACGATACGTCACTAAGTTGTTGGTCACTTGTAACAACCACTCTAAATTGCTATGCACCGGCATGTTGAGCGCCCGACTCATCAACACACACATGAACTGCAAGCGTTCAATGCGCCGTCCGAGAGACATGAAGCGCCAACCGAGGTCACGCGTCATCCAGTCCATCGCAAAGCCAGTCAGCGTCACGAAGTGATTGATGGCCTGTTCAATGTGCGACATCGCATCTTGCAATGTGGCATGTTGGTGCCGGGTAATAAACAACCGTGACAACACATTGACTGTCCGCCAATGATCGTTTGAGATGCGCTCCCGCAAGTTAAAGGCTTGCTGAAACAATTGCTGCACGCTGGTGGCCAGACTGCTCGATTGCTGAGAGAACACTGCCTGAATAAGTAAAGGTTCGATGTCACTGTCTGTCCACGGTTGCCAGTTGATGAGGGCTTCTTCATCTTCGGGCGCAGGCAACAGATCAAACCACAGGCACAACCCCTGCATGGTCGCCCACTCGCCTTCGCGCATTTCAGGGGTATATTCGAGTAATGCCCTTATGGTAGCTCGCAACATCAGGGCTTTTTGCAGGTTACGCACCGAATAGCGACCATACCAGAACAGATTTTCCGCCATGCGACTCGACAAATAGGCGTTCTCGCGCACCAAGTCGAGACTAGAGTTGGTTTTGCGCAGCAGGCTGAATGGCGGCTGGCGGTCGTGCGACAACACCCAAGTATCTTTGCTGGTGCCGCCGCGTTGCATGGTCACCACCCGGTCATCCTTGCCACTGGCCACGCGAGACAAACCGCCCGGCAAAATCGCATACCCTTTGGGGGTCGCAAACGCATACACACGCAAACTGACAGCTAATGCGCCGATTTGTGGCTGATGTTGCGGATGCGTCAACACCGGCGCGTGCGAGATATCCACCTGCTCTTGCGCGATATAATGGTCAGGCTGTGCACGCAACCTTGCGATTAAAGCCTCTTTTTGAGTGGGGTTTAAGTCTTCACCAAAGATAGGCGAAGAGCGCACCTGCGGGTAGGCCGGCTTGATCACCAGCGTATCAAGGTGTTGCACCACATATTCAAGCGCCGCGGGTTCACCACACCACCAAGTCGCAACCGACGGCATGCGTAAAGATTCGCCCATCAATGACCGACACAAACTAGGTAAAAAACCAAGCAAAGCGCCCGATTGCAGCAAATTGGCCCCCAGGGCATTGGCGATCAACACATTGCCTAAACGCGCAACTTGGGTGAGACCAGCCACCCCCAGCAACGACCCGGAATTCAGTTCTAAGGGATCACAATAATCATCATCAATGCGGCGCAAAATCGCATGCACGGGCCGCAGGCCAGCAATGGTTTTCAGCCAGACGATCCCGTTACGCACGGTCAGGTCGTTTCCTTGTACCAAAGGATATCCCAGATAACCCGCCAAGAACGATTGCTCGTGATAGGTTTCGTTATACGGTCCAGGCGTCAAGATGACCACCAATGGCGGCTCACCCTGACCCAATGCGGTAATGCCAGGGACAGTTTTAGCCTGATTGTCGGCGACACAATGGCCCCAATGTGCAAGACTGTCACGCATGCTGGCAAAAAAACCACTCAGCCGCTCGATATTGAGGTCGCGAAACAGCTCAGGAAACGCACTTGAGATAATGGTGCGATTTTCGAGCGCATATCCGGCGCCGGTAGGGCCTTGTGTACGATCGGAGACCACCCACCATTGGCCATTCGGCGCGCGGGCGAGGTCCACCGCGTAATGATGTAGCGCAACATCATCGTAGTGCGGGATACCTACGCAGGAAGGCAGAAAACCGTTGTGCCCATAAATGAGCGCAGGCGGCAATTGACCACTGGCGAGTAATCGTTGCTCACCATAAACGTCTAGCAACACTTTGTTGAGCAAGGTGGCGCGCTGTGCCACAGAAGCGGCAATATGCTGCCATTCGTTTTGCGGAATAATCAGCGGCAACACATCTAGATCCCACGGACGCTGCACGCCGTGTGTATCAGCATACACATTGTAAGTGACGCCATTATCGCGCACCTGCCGTTGTACCGCCTCGATACGTTTGCGCATGACCGCAGGTTCTTCTGACTCAATCTGGGTCAACAACGCCTGCCAGTGCGGGCGCGCAGACCCATTGCTATCCAACATTTCGTTGTAGCGGTCAGAAAAATAAAGCTGATTAAGCACTGATTGCATGCTGGGTGCGATCAAAATTCATGAATTCACAAGATCGTGAGTGTAACAGGATGTTCACATATTGGCCTGCCAGCGCAGGTCTAGCGTAAACGGAAAACTTGGATTCTGTGGTTCTTTCACCACTTCAAGCTTGCCTGGCGTGTGTCCATGCCCCCAAAAACGTGCAAAACGACGGGCCTCAGCTTCATTCGCATTGACTGGGAAAGTGCTGTAATTGCGCCCACCTGGATGCGACACATGGTAGGTGCAGCCCCCCAAGGATTTTTGGCTCCAAGTATCCACCAGATCAAATATCAGGGGTGCCTGCACCGGAATCGTTGGATGTAATGCTGACCATGGATTCCAAGCGCGGAAGCGGATGCCGGCGACATACTCCCCAGCGTTGCCAGTGGGTTGCAACGGTAACGGGCGGCCATTACAGGTGACCACGTGGCGATGATTGGTCAGACCACGCACGCGAAGCTGCATGCGCTCCACCGACGAATCCACGTAACGCGCTGTGCTTCCGCCAGAGACTTCTTCACCCAGCACGTTCCAAGGCTCAATGGCCTGCCGCAGTTCGAGCTCAATGCCATCATAGGCTACCGTGCCATAGCGCGGAAACCGAAACTCGACAAACGGCTCAAACCAGCGCTGCTCAAACGCAAAACCCGCACCCCGCAAATCGGCCACCACGTCCGCCATATCTTGTGCAACAAAGTGTGGCAGCATCCAGCGATCATGCAGTTCGGTACCCCAAGGCACTAATTTTCCCGTGTAAGGGGTTTTCCAGAATCGGGCCACCAACGCCCGCAGCAACAATCCCTGCAACAAGCTCATCCGGGCGTGTGGCGGCATTTCAAATGCCCTGAATTCCACCAGCCCCAAGCGTCCAGTTGGACCATCTGGGGAATACAGTTTATCAATAGAAAACTCTGCCCGATGGGTGTTGCCGGTTAAATCCACCAGCAAATGGCGCAGCAACCTGTCGACTAGCCAAGGCTGCTGACTCTCCTCTCCCGGCGTCAGCATTTTTTCCATCTGCTGAAAAGCAATGCCCAACTCGTACAAATTATCGTCGCGCGCCTCATCGACACGGGGCGCTTGGCTGGTTGGGCCGATAAAAGTGCCTGAAAAAAGATATGACAAAGCGGGATGATTCTGCCAATAAGTAATCAGGCTGCGCAACACATCTGGCCGACGTAAGATCGGGCTGTCGGCGGCAGTTTCGCCGCCCAGCGTGACATGGTTACCCCCGCCAGTGCCCGTGTGGCGGCCATCCAGCATGAACTTCTCGGTTCCAAGCCGACACAGGCGCGCGGCTTCGTAAAGCGTAGAGGTGTTCGCCACCAGTTCTTTCCAGCACTTGGCTGGATGCACGTTGACCTCGATCACACCGGGATCAGGCGTTACACTGAGCAATTTTAAACGGCTATCTCGCGGAGGGGTATAACCTTCAAGCCACAATTTCAGCCCAAGCGTGCTAGCCGTTTGCTCAATAGCGCCTAGCAAATCAAGATAATCTTCTAGGCGTGTGACCGGTGGCATGAAAATATGCAGGCGGCCCTGCCGCACTTGCACGCATAACGCGGTGTGAATCACCTCACGCGCGCTAGGCTGGTTGGGATGCTTAAGCTGCACACTGGGTCGTTTGGCAGTGCCAAGCACGTCTTGCTCAGCAAATGCATCCACCGCAAAGGTTGGCTCGATATCCGCGGGCAATTGCCAGGGTAAAGAGGATAAAGGCAAACGCAAGCCCATCGGCGAATCCCCAGCCAACAGATATAAGTGCTCACGGCGCAATGGCCATTTACTGGTCAGCCATTCTCCGCTGACAGAAGTTTCTACCGGCTTGAGTGGCATCACATAGCCTACGATGTCGCCTAAGCCCTGATTCAAGGCATTCGCGAGGCGCTTTCGCTCCGCGCTATCACTCAAATCGGCCGCTAGCGGATCGATATTGTGCGCTAACTGTTGCTCCTGTTGTGACAGCGACCACACATCCTCATAGGCAGGGATGACGCAAGCACGCGGGAAGCCTAACTTGTCAGCCAAATGCGTCGCAAACATCTCTGCTTGTTTCGCGCTGTAACCATCAGGCTCACCGTCCACCGAGAACAGGCTCGGGTCATGCCACACCGGCTCGCCATCGGGTCGCCAGTACATATTAATCGCCCACCGTGGCAGCGCCTCGCCGGGATACCACTTGCCTTGGCCGTAATGCAAAAACCCATTGGACGCAAAGTGCGCTTTCAGCCTTAATGCCAGTTCACCTGCTAATTTTCGCTTATGGTCCCCCAGTGCCAATGTGTTCCATTGTGCTCCGTCCATATCGTCAATCGACACAAACGTCGGCTCGCCGCCATGGGTCAGACGCACATCCATGCTCTGCAACTCTTTATCGACCTGCTCACCCAGGCGCTCGATAGCCTGCCAATCTGACTCGCTGTAGGGTCTGGTGACGCGCGGGTCCTCATGAATGCGGGTCACGGTCATCTCATGGTGAAAAGTGACTTCGGCCACATCCGTAAACCCAACCACCGGGGCTGCGGATGACGGCAAGGCGGTACAAGCGAGGGGAATATGGCCCTCGCCCGCCATCAGCCCAGAGGTGGGGTCTAACCCTACCCAACCAGCACCGGGAATAAACACCTCTGTCCAAGCGTGGAGATCAGTAAAATCAACCGCCGTGCCGCTCGGGCCATCCAACGCCTCTACGTCTGCTTTAAGCTGTATCAGATAACCAGACACAAAACGGGCGGCTAACCCTAAGTGACGCATGATTTGCACCAATAACCAAGCCGAATCACGGCACGACCCGGTGCGTTTTTGCAGCGTGTCTTCTGGCGTCTGAATGCCCGGTTCCATGCGCACGGTATAGCCAATATCGCCTTGTAAGCGTTGGTTAACGGCCACCAGAAAATCAACAATGCCGACCGCGGGTTGTATCAACTCTGCGCGAATACGCGTCATCCACGCTTGCAACAACGGCGTCATCGGCTCAGTTTGAAAATAGGCTGTTAATTCGAACGCTTGTTGCTCGGTATATTGAAATGGAAAATGCTCGGCATATTTTTCAACAAAGAAATCAAACGGGTTGATGACCGTCATATCTGCCACTAAATCGACCGTAAAATCGAGCTCGCGCACCATTTCGGGGAACACAAAGCGGGCAATATAGTTGCCGTATGGGTCTTGTTGCCAGTTGATAAAGTGCTTTTCGGGATGCACACTCAATGAATACGACAATACCGGCGTGCGGGCATGCGCGGCAGGTTTCAGGCGGACTTCGTGAGGAGATAGGTTGACCAGGCGGTCGAACTTATAACTGGTGCGATGATGCAATGCAACGCGAATAGCCACTGCTACTCCTTATTTAGAATGATGGTTCTGAGCAGTGAGATGCAGGAAATATGCCAGTTGCGCGCACTCGATGGCCCGCGCCACTGACAGAGAGGCTTTACATCAGTTGTGGCGCAACTTATTTACCGCCACCCACCAGACTTTTCACGGCATTGATCACATCGCCGGGCATGACCACAATTTTGCTGTTATGAGAGTCAGCCATTTTTTGCAGGGATTGAATATAACGATCCCCCAGCAAGAAGGTCGCCGAGGCATTGTTTTCTTTGACAGCTTCGGTAATCATTTTAATCGCCTCAGCAGACGCTCTGGCGCCCACCATTTGTGCCTCAGCATCTTTACGCGCCGCTTCTAGGCGCGCTTCGGCATTTAAAATCAATGACTGTTTAGCGCCTTCGGCCTCAGTCACCACTGCCACACGCTCTCGCTCGGCTGCGGCTTGGCGCTCCATCGCGTCCTGCATATTGGCAGAGGGCTTGATATCCTGAATCTCGACACTTTTGACTGTCAATCCCCAATCCAGCGCTTCGTCAGCGATGGCTTCCTTTAGCTCGGCTTTGATGCGGTCACGTGATGTCAGTGCTTGGTTTAAATCCATGCCGCCAATAATTGAGCGCAAGCTGGTCTGCACCATATTACGCATTGCCTCGCGAAAGTTTTCAATCCCGTAGACCGCGCGCTCAATATTACTCACTTTAATAAATGCCACGGCATTCGCCAAAATCACCGCGTTGTCGCGGGTAATCACTTCTTGCTCGGGCACGTCTAAAATAATATCTTTGGTGGTGACTTTGTAACTCACCGTGCTCAACACGGGGTTAATCACATGTAGCCCGGGCGCCAGAATGCCGGCGAATTTGCCAAGACGCTCAACCACCCACTCCTCGCCCTGCGGCACAATACGCACCCCTTTTACGATGGCGATGATCACTAAGATGATCACAATAATACTGACTTCGGTCATCACGACTCCCTTGATTCAATGATTGATAGCCGATGCAGGCGCAACGCGTAGCGCGTTACCCTCCACAGCGACCACTTTAGCGACTTGTTGCTCGGCGATATGGATGTTGGCGTATGCCACCCATTCACGGCTACCCAACACGCCCTGACTAAAGCGTATTTTACCGGGCTGTTGCGGAGAAATGGCTACAAAAACAATCCCCTCACGGCCGATTTCTTCGCCTTGGGCCTGACCCACGCGGTGGTCTGGTTGATGCTTCTCCCACTTGCGCATCAGCGCAAGCGCCACCGCCGCAAGGACTGCATAGTTCACCGCTTGCAAGGCCAGTGGCATGTCGTTGAAGATGGCACACAACACGGCCATGACCAAGGCTGCGATGCCCAGCCAGAGAAAGTATAGCGAGCCGATGAGCATTTCGATGCACAGTAGCACGAGGCCTAGCCCACACCACCACCATAATGTCGTCATTTAAATATTCCTCTAACGAAATTCCAAATCATGGTATCACTAGTTGTGGCAAAATAGTGTGTTATGAGTCCGCCTGCCCTCCTCTCTTTCGCCACCGACCGGCAGACCCGCCTAGCGCAGGTCCGCGCATATTTTCCGCACGCAGAAGGGCCGGATCTTGCTCCCGAATGGCAAGGGGGCCGCACAGAGGCGCTGGCGCGCTTAGCCGCGGTAGATGCAGAGGCGTATGCACGCACACGCAATCATTTAGAGGGCGCGGTCAGTCAGCTATCGCCTTATTTACGCCATGGCTGCCTTTCGTTGCCTGAAGCGGTTGCGGACGTGAAAGCGCGGTTTGGTCAAAAAGCGTTCAAGTTAGTCACCGAGTTCAGCTATCGCGATTACTTTCAGCAGGTCTGGTACCGCTTTGGCGAGGCCATCATGCAGCCGATGGAGCCGTCAAAAGTCGTGCTTGGTCATAAAGCGCTCCCAGCGTTTATTCCACAAGGCTTTACTGGGTTGGTATGCATGGATGAAATCGTGCGCGCCTTGCAACAAAAAGGCTATGTGCATAACCATGCGCGCATGTGGTTCGCCGCTTACCTATTACACTGGCTAAAAATCGACTGGCGTCAGGCGGCAGACTGGTTTGAAAGCCAGTTACTCGATGGCGACATTGCTTCTAATCACCTGTCATGGCAATGGATCGCCTCCAGCTTCAGTAGCAAACCCTATTTTTATAACAAAGAAAATATCGTGAAATTTGGCGGGGAGTCATGGTGCCAGCAATGTACTGTAAAGTGCCCTTTTGACCAAAGCTATGAGCAGCTCCAGCTCGAACTGTTCACCGAGGCCGCCCCTGTGGACATCGCAGTGTCGCATAGCCTGCAATCCCCTGAAAACAGCCCGAAAGGACTTGCCAGCTTGATATGGGTGCATGATGAAATGTTGTCGCCCGCACAACCGCTGTCGGCCTTCAACTTACCCGCCGTATTTGTGTTTGACCCGGCTCTGTATCAGCACTGGCCCCTCAAGCGCTTGCAATTTATGGCAGACTGTTTGGCTGAGATGCCACAAGTTGCGGTTTGGCTGGGCGAGACCAGACAGGTATTACAGCAACAGGCACAAGGCCGTATTTTGACGCAAAACACGCCGCAGCAAGTGTTGAAAAAAGCGGTAGCGGGCCTCAGTGTCGAGTGGCGGGAGGCGCCGCGCCTGACAGACGCCCCCTTTAGCGACCATCAACTGATGCGTTTTAGTCGCTATTGGAAAGTGATTGAGCCCATGCTGATGGGCTAGATTGCGCAAACTAGCGTCGGCACAGGCGCTGCGGCGCTGCCTGCCTGTGGTAAAATCCCGCGCATGAATACTTCTCACACAAACGCCCAACCATCCCGCGAACTCGCCAAATCTTTTGACCCAAAAACCATTGAAAGTCAGTGGTATGCCTTTTGGGAAGGCAAAGGATTTTATGCCGCGGGCATGAACCCACAAGTGCAAGAAAATTTCTGCATTTTGCTGCCGCCCCCTAATGTCACCGGCACGCTGCACATGGGTCATGGATTTAACCAGACCATTATGGATGCGCTGACCCGCTACCATCGCATGCGTGGTGACAATACCTTGTGGCAACCGGGGACTGACCACGCAGGCATCGCCACACAGATTGTGGTAGAACGTCAGTTGGACGCGCAAAGCGTGAGTCGCCACGACTTGGGCCGTGAGAACTTTCTCGAAAAAGTTTGGGAATGGAAAGCCTACTCAGGCGGCACCATCACCCAACAAATGCGTCGCTTAGGCACCTCGCCTGATTGGAGTCGCGAGCGCTTCACCATGGATGCAGGCCTCAACAAAGTCGTCACTGAAACATTCGTACGTTTGTATCACGAAGGTCTGATTTACCGCGGCAAACGGTTGGTGAATTGGGATGTAAAACTAGGTACCGCCGTGTCAGATTTAGAAGTAGTGCAAGAGGAAGAAGATGGTTCAATGTGGCACATCAACTATCCCTTGGCGGATGGCTCTGGTGCATTAACCGTGGCAACAACCCGCCCGGAAACGATGTTGGGCGACGTCGCAGTGATGGTGAATCCAGACGACGACCGCTACAAACATTTGATAGGAAAAAACGTCATTCTTCCGCTGTGTGGCCGTGAGATTCCGATTATTGCGGATGATTACGTTGATAAAGCATTTGGTACAGGCGTGGTGAAAGTGACCCCTGCGCATGACTTTAATGACAATATGGTTGGGCAACGTCAGGGCCTCGACAAGATTGTCATGTTAAACCTACAAGGATTTATCCCCGCGAGCGCCGAGGTGATTGCTGCCGATGGTCGCAGCAAAGCCGCCATCGAATTACCTTCACACTTAGTGGGGCTTGAACGCTTTGCCGCCCGCAAACAAGTGGTGGCCGACCTCGAAGCGAGCGGTTTGCTGGTCAAAGTTGAAAAACACAAACTGAAAGTGCCACGCGGCGATCGAACCAATGTCGTGATTGAGCCGATGCTCACCGACCAGTGGTTTGTGGCGATGAGCAAACCGTCCGCCGACGGCAAGAGTATCACTGAAAAAGCATTAGACGTGGTTGCCAATGGCGAGATCAAGTTCTACCCGGAAAACTGGGTGAATACCTACAACCAATGGCTGAATAATATTCAAGATTGGTGTATCTCTCGCCAGCTGTGGTGGGGGCATCAAATCCCTGCTTGGTATGGCGACAATGGCGAAGTGTTTGTGGCGCATGATGAAGCTGAAGCCAAACAATTAGCTGCAAAAGGTGGCTACACAGGCAACTTAAAACGGGATGATGACGTACTAGACACTTGGTACTCATCCGCCCTCTGGCCTTTCTCCACGCTAGACTGGACCGGTGACGAAGCGATTGACGCGCAAAACCAGGCGCTGCAACAGTTCTTGCCTTCTTCTGTGCTAGTGACCGGCTTTGACATCATTTTCTTCTGGGTGGCGCGTATGGTCATGATGACCAAGCACATCACCGGCAAAATTCCGTTTAAGCATGTGTACGTGCATGGGCTCATTCGCGATGCAGAAGGTCAGAAAATGTCAAAATCAAAGGGCAATGTGCTTGACCCGATTGATTTGATTGACGGCATTGATCTAGATACTTTAATTGCAAAACGCACAACGGGGCTGATGAACCCGAAAGACGCCGAAAAAATTGAAAAGCGTACGCGCAAAGAATTCCCAGAAGGGATTGCGGCTTATGGCACGGATGCACTCCGCTTTACCTTTGCCAGCCTTGCTTCGCCCGGCCGCGACATCAAGTTCGACCTGCAGCGCTGCGAAGGCTACCGCAATTTCTGTAACAAACTTTGGAACGCCACACGCTTTGTGCTGATGAATACCGAAGGCCAAGACAATGGCTTTGGCGCAGAAAGTTGTGAAGACGGTGGCCGCAAATTCAGTCAGGCAGATCGCTGGATTGTCAGCCTGCTGCAACGCACCGAAGCCGAGGTGGAGCGAGCCTTTAACGATTACCGCTTTGATCTCGCTGCCAAGGCTATTTATGAGTTTGTCTGGGACCAGTATTGCGATTGGTACCTTGAAATCGCCAAGGTACAAATACAAGGTGGCAGTGCCGCAGAGCAACGCGCTACCCGCCGCACCTTACTCAGGGTACTAGAGACCATATTACGCTTGGCTCACCCGATTATTCCATTCATTACAGAGGAAATCTGGCAGACGATTGCACCGATGACAGCGTTAAAAGACCCGTCGCGCGGCACCGAAAGCATTATGCTGCAAGCTTACCCCAAAGCCGATGTGGAGAAAATCGACGAGCAAGCCGAAGCGTGGGTGGCTACCCTCAAAACAGCGGTAGAAGCCTGCCGCAGTTTGCGTGGCGAGATGAGTATTTCCCCGGCCGCCAAAGTGCCGCTGATTGCCGCGGGCGATGCCGAACAGTTAGCCGCATTGGCGCCGTATCTGAAGTCGTTAGCCAAGCTCGAAAACGTCGATATTGTGGCTGAATTGCCTGAAGCGGATGCACCCGTCATGCTGGCTGCCGATTTCAAACTGATGCTCAAAGTAGAGATTGATATCGCCGCTGAAAAAGAACGCTTGGGTAAAGAAATTGCCCGCCTAGAAGGTGAAATTGGCAAAGCCAATGCCAAACTAGGCAACGAAAGCTTTGTCGCCCGCGCCCCAGCGGCCGTGGTCGAGCAAGAAAAAGCACGTTTAGCAGAGTTCAGTGCCAATCTGGACAAACTGCAAACACAGTTAGCCAAATTAAAATAACTGGAGCGAAGATCTAACCGTCGCCGGTTTAGGCGACGGTGCCACATTGGTGGCAAAATTTAGCAAATGCATTTTTTCTGGCATGGCAACCAGCACAATAATTGTGTAAACAAATGCCGCAATGCATACAAAAGTCGTGTTGCTCACTTTTAACATCTACTTGGCGCTCGCACCCGGGGCAAATACTTTTGCCCAATTTCGCCATGGCCGTATCATAGCCCAAGGCCTCACGGCGTTGAAATTCTGGCTGCGACTCCGCCAACCTTTGCTTTGCTAAGTAGGCCTGCAACCCGGCGATGGCATATTTTCCACCCACTGCTGTGAGCACGATACCGACCAGATAGCGCACATAGCCGCCATAATCTGGCAAATAAGGCACCAATTCAACAAAAAAAGCCATGAGGGCAAACATAATAAACCCCCAGACAAAAGGCCAATACTGCGACTGGCGTTTTTTAGCGAATAGCCAAGCGGCGACGGCCAACAAAGGCAGTGTGAGTAACAAGCGGTATAAAAAAACACGTGTGGCTTGTTGCTGCTGAGCGTCTTGTAACTTGATACGCGCGCCATCCTCTAGGCTGTTTATCTGCCGCTGCAACTGCGCTTCATGCTGCCTCAAATCCGTTTGTTTTTGTTGCAACTGCTCGACGACTGTTTCCGCATGGCGCTCTCGTCCTTTGAACGCCTCCAGTTGTTGGGTGCGCTTGACTAAGTCATCGTCTTGCGTCGACAACTGGGTGGCATCGCGCGTCGCGACCCAATGATCAAAAGTGCTACGCATCGCCTGATAATCTTTTTGCCGAATCGTGAGTTGCAAGCTGGCCTGATCCAGCTGATCGTCCAGTTGCTGGCGTTGCGGCGCAATGGCTTTTAAGGCTGACCGCAATGGATCAATGTTCACGTGGTTCACAAAGTGTTCGATGCTGTATTGGGTTTCAACCTGCGGCAGGTCGCCGAGCATGCTTTTAGCTAAGCCGGTTAAAAACCAAGCGAACATAAAGGCCACGGCCCATAGGGCGCGGTTAAACCACTTTTCTGATAAACGAATGCCTTTATTCATACATCCCCCCGAAGAATTTGGATCAATGCTAGCGGGCTTTAATGTGACAAGCAACCATCTGCCTGGCAATGATGTCAGACACAATTGCGTCATCCGCCGTTAGAATGCAGTTTTAGAGGTCAGCTATCGATGTTAGAAGAAGACAATCCCAAAGAGGTTATGTGCAGTTGCAGCGGCACCACGCGTGGCATGATTATTGAGCTTGTGAGCCAAGGCAAGGGGGTGGATGCGATTTCTCGCTACTCGGGAGCGCTCACCGGTTGTGGCGGTTGCGAGTGGGATATTACTGAATTAGTGAATAGCTTGATGGCGGCGCAGCCTGAAAAGCCTTAAGCACCGCACACCTTACATTGCGGGTCTTTTTTAAGGTGGATCGTGCGCCACTCTGCACTGAGTGCATCCAGCAATAGCAGCCTGCCCTGCATGGTGTGACCAATCTCAAGCAAAATTTTAATCGCCTCGCCCGCCTGTGCGGTACCTATCATCCCGACCAAGGGCGCAAACACGCCGTTATCGGCACAACGCAGCGCCTGATCATCCCCCACATCGGGGTATAAACAGTGATAACAAGGGCTGTCCGCGTGCCGAAAATCAAACACACTCAATTGACCTTCAAAACGAATGGCAGCACCTGAAACCAACGGCTTTTTGAGGGTAAAACAACATTGATTCAGCAGATAACGCGTGGCGAAATTATCCGAGCAGTCGATGACGACATCCGCCAAGGCAACACGCGCGGCGAGCGCTTCTGCATTGAGGCGAGTCGTTTCGATATTGACCCTGACCTCGGGATTGAGCCTTGCAATGGTCGCCTGTGCAGAAACGGCCTTGTTTTCGCCTATCGCGGCCGTAGTATGAATAATTTGGCGCTGCAGATTACTTAAATCCACCTGATCAAAGTCACATATGGTGAGTTGCCCCACGCCCGCCGCCGCCAGATACATCGCCACCGGCGCCCCTAAGCCGCCTGCACCAATGATGAGTGCATGACTTTGCGTGAGCTTTTCTTGCCCGGCGTATTCAATTTGCGGCAACATTATATGCCTGCTGTAACGTAATAATAAGTCGTCTTGCATCCATTCAATCCGTTGATTAAGGCAATCGTTGCGCTTGCACCATCTGCTGGATCAGCACTTTTGCAGATAGCATCAACAATCGGTCATCAAATACGCCAGCCGCCGTTTGCTGCTGTGCTTGATCGACAAAAGTGAGGTCACCATCCGCGTTTTCTTGCTCGTCAGGCGTGGTGGGCGCTGCCAAGGGGTATGCTTGGCCGCCAGACACGGATTGTATGCCACCTAGTCCGTTTTCGCCATGCGAAAGGATAATCGCCACGGGGCGACTGCGGTTGCTAGTCACTGCCCCGTCCTCGTCGACGACCTCAATGTTGCTGGCATTCTCAGCGGCTGCAATTGAAAACCATTGTGCATGATCGGTGAAGGTACTGTCCGCACGATAGCGGAAAAAACGCCCCCAAGCATCCGTGGCTAAAACCTCCAATTGCCGCCAAGGGAGCACGCCCTCGACGGCAGCGCAATGCTGATTTGCCAACACGTTTTCCCAGCCATCAGGCGGCTGATCGGTGTCTGGGCAGGGTAGATAATGATGGATGATGGCGAAACCAAACAATGCCTGTTGCGTGGCGTAAAGTCTTTGCTCGGTTAGTTGATACTTTTGCAGGCTAAGTTGCGCACGCAATGGCGCGATTAACCCACCCATCATCAAACTAAATACGACCAGCACCAGCGCCATCTCGAGCAAACTAAATCCATCGGTTGCCGCGGCTGGCCTCATCGATGAATGCATCCTCACCCGCATGCTCATCGCCCATCCACCGTCTGCAGAAGATCATTACTCGGCAGATACAGTGCGGTGGCATCTGCTACATGCAAAGTAAGCAAGGTGGTGGCTTCAAGATAAGTGTTCAAGCGTGTTTTATCGTTAGCCACTTCACGGCTTTGCCCGGATAAGCGCTCCCCCGCCACTACCAGCGTCACCTTCGACGGTGAGCGCTGATAAAACACCTGCTCTCGCCAACCATTCTGTTGAAACCAGTGATGCAGCGCACTGCCATCGAGCGCATGTTGCGACGCCCAAGCCCAGTGCGCATTGCTGTCTAGTGGCAAGCGGCCAACATCGCTCGCCGCAGAAAGACACTGCCCCGGCAACAAACTAAGCTGACTTAAGCAACTGACATCATCCACTGCAGCGGGTTGCGGGTAAGGATTGCATGGCAATCTAGTGCAGCGCAGACTTCGGCTAAGTTCGGACAATACCTGTTTCTGCATCGCCTGATGCATCTGACTAGCCGTGATGGGCCAAACCACATCATTAAAATAAGGGCGCAGTGATGTCATCACAAATCCAGACGTAGTGCCCTCCTGAGGATTGGCATTGTCCCAAGCCGCGTGCTGGTCGAGGTAGTTTTTACTGATGTCTAAAGTGGCATCCTGGCGTTGCTGTATCCAGCCGTCCGCGCGCACCAAAGGCTGCATGGGTGCAATCAGCACCGCAACCACGCCACTGCCTTGCGTCGCATCCCATCGTAACGCCGCTGAAGACGCCACGCTCCAGGTGCCTGCTGTATCTAAATTTAATGGCATGATGCGCGGATTATTTTTATATCGCTCTGAGACGGCGTACCATAATCGTTCACCACTGCCGTCACGCACATCGCCAACACCTAAGGTTTTCCAAGGCAGCCGCCCTAGGCGAGCGGTATTGCTACACGTACCTTCCGCAATACCATCGTTATTACGGTCAGGGCAAGGCAAGTCTCCGGGGCGCGGGCAATTCAGTTCACAAGTGGTTGATTGCAGGGGTTGGTAAGCATAAGCCAACAGTGCTTGCTGAGCCAACGCGAGGGAGGCATCGGTTTTTTGTTGTGCCAGTTGGTTTGCGGGATATCGAGTGAGATGGCTGTACACCATCCATTGGCCGATGCCAGACAACAGCAACAACAGCCACACCATAAAGCCCGATTGTTTCAGACGCTTAACCTGCTTCATCAGAACAGAGGCCCCGTTAGGCAGCAGACTCATGGATGCTCCCCAGGAAAGTTAAACAGATCGACATCACATTGTGCGGCAATGGCTTGCTTGCCTGATGCCAACGACCAGCGACAATGCCGCACAAACAAGCGCTCCCCAAATCTAGCTTTCAGTTGCTCTAACCAGTCGCTAACAGCTGACTCATGGGTCAGCAGCCAATCGAGTTGAATAGGGGTGACGGTGAAATTCAATGCTGGAGGCACCTCGGCTGGCCAAGACTCTAGACAAGTCGTTGCTGAACAATGCTTCGAAGGCTGCATTTGATAAGCAACATCGGGCAATGAGGACTGTTGCTGAATGGCAGCAAGCGTTGCATCCCAATGATCGAAATGCGGCGCTTCTAGCAAACCGAGCGCTTGCCACCTCGCACGGCTCGCAAAATAAAAATCGATCTCCGACTGGTGATTGGCCAGATATAACGCCTGTTGTTGTCGTAAATGCCATGCCTGTTGCGCCTGATCAAAGGCCTGCTCCGTCGCAGATTGATGGACTAGCTGCATGAGCAAGGCGAGCGCCATCACGATGAGCACGCTCAGCCAGAGGGTGAATATGCCCTGCAAAGGGCGCAAATAATCGCCAAGTGTCATTCATCACCTGCCGGATCAACCGCACGCAAATACAGCTTGATGACCGGTTGTTGCGACGGCAATCGCATCTCGCTCGTGCTGCCCGCGCGTAACTCACCCGTGGCGCTCACTGAAGAGGTGAGCACTTCGACCTGCGCAATGTCAGGCACAGCACGCAAGCGAGCCAGTAATTGTTGCCAAGCATCTGCCTGCTGGGCGGATGCCCCTAAAGCAGTCCAAGTCACAATCAAGGTTTCTTTAGAGGCGGATGCTCTGGGCATATTCAGTGTGTCCAGAGCATCCGGCGCAGACCCCTGCCACTCTAATGCGGTCACTTGCCAATGATACTGACCCATCATGGCATGTTGCATGATGGTTAAGGCACGATCTGGCCAGCGGGCAGCAACCGTCAATTCTCGAACTGCCTGCGTCAGCGCGCGTAACTGCGGTAACGCTGTCGGACGAATCGGATACATCGGCGCAGATTGCCACAGCGCAAGTTGCCGCTTTACAGATTGAAGCTGCCGGTGCGTATTTTGTGTGATTTGCCAACCCAAGCCCGCGGCGATGATCATCATGCTCGCCATCACGGCGCCAGTCCAATGGATCGTTCGCTTGAGGCGACGAATGCTCTCTGGCAACAACATTGCATCTGTCGCCAAATTAGGTAGCGGTTTGCGCTTTAATACACATTGTATGGTGGCCCACTCAAGCCCAGTGATCCCCTGCGGCATTGGTTTTATGGTTGACTGCTGCGTGAGATCTTCGTCAGAAACACTCACCCAGACATAGCCCTCGGCCAGTGCCTGTTTCAGTATTTGCCAGACTGCAGGCCATTGTCCAAAACACACCAGTTGCATATCCTCTTGATCGTCTACCCACTGCTGATGGAACAGGGTCATACGTATTTGATGCAGTGCTTGTAAAACATGCGCCGCACAGGCGGCTGGCGTTGCAAAGCTGTCTTCTGGCAGGGGGAGCATGCGGCTAAAGAATAATCGCTGGTGCTGGAGGTAGCTCACCCGCAGCTGTTGTTGTCCAAAGTCCAGACAAAGCGTATGCCGATACCGCTGCATGGCTTCTGGCAGACAATACAGCATGGCGAGCGCATGGGTATAGACCCCTTGAATTCGAACGCTGCTTGCTTGTAACTGGTGCATCCAGTCAAACAATCGCGCCTCCGGCAGCGCCGTGAACAAAAATCGGCTTTCACGACGCTGGGCTTGCACACGATCTAGCTTGCAAGCGGCATGCAGACCGTTGGAAAATGGCCAAGCAGCCAATTTTCGTTTCAACAACTGTTGTCCGGCAAACCCAGACACGTCAGGCAGCACTTCCACATGATACTGTTCATCCGGATGATTGCTTAGAAAGGACACTTGCGCCTGTGGGTAGCGTTGCCACCATGCAAGCAGAGCGCTACGGGCCTCTTCGCTGCGTTCAAACGCGCGCAAGGTCATGCACTGCGCACCGTCAAAATGCATCACCCGCCAACTGCTGGGGCTCATCAGGACAATAAAAAGTTGGCGGGCCATCACTAATAGCGCAAGTTTGAAAAACTGTCATAAACCGGCAATATCACCGCCACCATTAAGAACAGCAACAACAGCCCCAACGCGATGGTCAAGGCTGGCTCTAGCAACCGCAATAGTGTTTGCAGTTGTGACTGCACTTCACGATCGTAGATGGCAGCCAACTGAAACAACATCCGATCTAGTGCCCCAGTACTTTCGCCGACATTTAACATGCATATCATCAGCGACGGAAATTGATGCGTCGCTTTAAAGCTGGCAGCAAGACTCTCCCCCGCCTGCACGCGCTGATGGATATCGGACACGGCCCGCATCATGACCCGTTGCTGCAACAGAGGCAGGCACCATTCCAGCGCTTGTAACAAAGGAATCCCGGTCTGATACATCAAACCGAGAAAACGACAAAGTCTGGCAAGCACCAGTTGATGCAACAACTGGCCAATGACGGGTAACTTTAGTAATCGTTGATCGATAAAGTATGCAAATGTGGGAGAGCGATGCATCGCCAGCAGACCCGCCCCCAGCGTCACCGCCAGACCCAGAAACAGCCAATGACCGTAGACGACCATGGCGTCAGAAAGCGCGAGTAATACCCGGGTCGACAACGGCAGCGTTTGACCCATACTTTGCAAAAAACTGACCATTTGTGGGACAAGATAAGTCAACATCACATAAGCCGCGAGCGAGACCATGACTGTCAAGACCGCAGGATAAGTCAGTCCACGTCGCAGTTGCGCCACCAGCGCCGCCTGCCACGATAAGGTGTGTGCCAAATGCCCGAAAATATCTGGCAGTTGACCGGTACGCTCTCCAGCCTCAATCAATTGCGCAAACAGCGGCGGAAACACCTTGGGCTGCGCCTGAAAAGCCTGTGACAGCAATTTTCCAGCTTCTAAATCATGCTTAATTGTTTGTAAGGCGGTGATCATGCCCCGATGTTCATGCTGCTCAGCCAACTCGGCCACCGATTGCAACAAAGGGACGCCCGCCTGTAAGAGCTGCTCCATTTGCACGCAAAATAAAATAAGCAACTGCGCACTCACTGACGGCTGTCGCACGACGCGCGCTTGCCCTAACTTCACGCTCAGTAGCTCCCAACCTTGTTGGTGTAGATGCGCTAACAAAGCCTGCTCATCCGGCAGGTCGAGCAGCCCGCGTTGGCGGCGGCCATATTGGTCTATTGCGGTATATCGGTAGCAAGTCAAGTGTGATCCCGTCCGGTAGGCAACAAGCTTAAATCCACCACCCGGCGCAATTCTGCCAAGCTTGTTTCTCCGGTGAACACCATGCGCAAGCCTTCCTCCGCTAAGGTAGTAAAGCCATACTGGCGCGCTTGCTGCTGTATACGCTGCAAAGAAATGGGCGGCATCAGCATCGGCTCTAGATCGGGATGCATGGCTAAGACTTCCATAATCACTAATCGACCTTGGTACCCACTCATGCGGCAATGCTCGCAGCCTTGCGGCTCAAACAAGCGGAGAGGGTCAGGCAAAGGATTTATCAAGCGCGCCATGACATGATCGACAATCGCTGGTCGTTTGCAGTGCCGACACAAGCGCCTCAGTAAGCGCTGCGCAACAACGCCCACCAAGCAACCGGCCATCATATGTGGACTGATACCAAAATCCTGCAGCCTTGAAAAAGCCGCAGCGGCACTATTTGTATGTAAAGTCGTCATCACGAGATGGCCGGTCATCGCTGCACGCACAGCCATGGCAGCCGTCGGCTCATCACGCACCTCGCCAATCAGAATAATGTCGGGATCCTGCCGTAAGATCGCGCGGATTCCACTGATAAAATCTACCTTATTTGAGGCATTCACCGAGGTTTGTCGCATTAAGGCATGCGGATACTCGACCGGGTCCTCCAAGGTCATGATATTTACGTGCTCATGGTTGAGGTAGTTAAGCATCGAGTACAGCGTGGTTGTTTTTCCGCTGCCTGTCGGCCCAGTTAAAATCAACAGTCCTTCTGGCTTTTCAAGCATCGCCTTTACGCATTGCAGCTGTGGGGCAGGCAATGGCATTTCATCGAGTGCGATAATCGCCTGATCACGATCCAGCACCCTCAACACGATGTTTTCGCCATGCAGCGTCGGGTGAGTTGACACCCTAAAGTCGATCTGACGGCCACACAAAAACAAATTCACTCGGCCGTCTTGTGACATCCGTTGTTCGGCGATATCCAAGCCAGCCAGAATCTTCAGCCGGACACACATGGCTGGCCAGTAACGTACATGCAAACAGCGGATCTGCCATAGCACGCCATCAATCCGATACCGTATCCTTAAAAAAGCCTGCTCCGGTTCAAAATGCACATCAGAGGCCCCTTGCTTGACCGCATCTATCAAGAGGGTGTCCACCAGCCGGATCACAGGCCGAGTCGCCTGTTGCGTCGAGACGACGACTGACGCGCTCTCGCGTTCGATTTCCTGTAACAGGCTGTCCAGGGACAAACTATGTCCGTAAAACTGATCCAACGCCTGCTCCAGATGCGCTTCTGTGGCCAATACCGCTTTTAAATGTATCGTGCCGCCCAATAAATGCCTGAGGGTATCCAGCACCAGCATATTGTGTTGCCCGGTCATTGCAACCCGCATCACTTGCTTATTTGCCGACAGATCGAGCGGTAATAGGCGGTGTTGTCTGGCAAACGCCTCAGGCACCATGGCCAACGCTTCAGGATCGGCAATGGCCTGCTGCAAATCAATGCTTTCCTGCGCATGATGCTGCGCCAACACATCTCTGATCATGGCATCCGTCACAAAATGCAGTCTGACCAATTGCTGGCCCAAGAGCAGTTGATGCGTTGCTTGCTCAATTAAGGCAATCTCCAATTGGTCTGCCGTAATCATGCCTTTTGCCAACATCCACTCACCAAGTCGCATGTGGTTTGTGGCACCCACCATTACTCCTCCTCGAGCTGCATCAAAAATAGATCGTCCTCTGGCACGAAATCTGGCATTTCCTGCCGCAATCTGGCCAGATACTCTGCACGCTGTTGAATCTCGCCACGCTGACTGGTAATCACCAACATGCCCGCCAATGCGATGACCTGATGCGGGTCTTGCCTCAACACCTGTTCAAAAGTCTGGCGCGCCAAAGCCAAGCGCCCCGACTGCAGCTGTTGCGTGGCTTGATTTAACTGCATCTTCAAGCCCGCTTGCAGTTGCGGCAACTGTTCAATGTGTAGTGACATACTTAAAGGCGGCGATATGGATTGTTGAGAGGCTTGCGCTGGCGGTGCGGATGCAGTGTAATCATCGGTCATCGACGTTGCTGCTTCGGTCTTGTCTTTTTCGAGATGAAATAGACTAGGCAACGCACTTGGATGATGCGAATGCGGCTTTTTCGCGAGTTTGATAGGCGAAAAGCGGGGCCCAGCCTGTTTCATAGTTTTAGGCGGCCGCCGTAAAAAGACTTCTTCCCCGCGATACAGCAAACGAACGCCCTGCTGCCAGATCAGCCCAAGCATGCAGAGCACACATCCCCACAACAAATACGTCAGCCCCTGCTCGATCCGCTTGATTGCGGAAGGCACCAAGGCATGTCGGAATGGACTATTTGGCGCGGAGGGGTGCTTACGAAGGCCGCTGATCAGTGATCGCATCCATCTCATGAGGGCTCTCCCAAATTGAGCTCGAAAGCATCCGCGGGTAACGCTTCTGGTAACAACGGCTGAAAGGACTGCAAGTCTCCCGCATTCACATCGGCGAGCCCAATCACGGTCGGCCTTAAAAACACAATCAACTCGGTTTTTTTCGCTGCCTGATTCTTGCCGACAAAGGCTTGGCCTAGTGCGGGCAACCGCGATACGCCGGGGATTCGATCCGTAAACTCCCGCTGGTCCTCTTGCATGAGCCCTCCTAATACCGCAATATGACCACTCGCAATATTCAGTACAGATTCCATTTCACGGACTTGTATTTCTGGAATACTACTGACGATGCGGGTGCTCCCAGTACCTAATTGCGGGTTGGGGTCCTCGATATAACGCAGCACTTTTGAGACGGTAGGCCGCACGTTTAGATTCACCCGCTGATGGCTGTTAATTTGCGCTGTAACCGCCATCACCAACCCCACCGGGACCGTATTTGCCGTGGTGGTCACCGCTTGTAAATTGCCGCCGCCAACACTACTGCCCTGAGAAATTTGCGACTGAATGGTGAAATAAACTAAGTTATCGACTACTTTTAAAATCGCTGTCTGGTTATTGAGTACCATTAATTTGGGACTGGATAACACCCGCGTTTTACCAAACTGCTCCAGCAACGTCACACTTGCGCTCAAATTACCCAGCCGGCTAAACGGGTTAAAGTAGCCCAACATCAGTGCGACATTCCCATTGTTTTGTCCGAGCGCATTCTTACTATTATTCCCTTCCCAACTGCCGGACTTGCGGTTGAACTGAGCAGCATCATTGCCCAGAGATTGTGCAAACTGCCAACCACGCTGCTCTGCCGACGCGGACAACCGGCTCCAATCGATCCCCATCTGAAAGCTTTTACTGAGCTCAACCTCAACAATGGTCGCTTCGATCAACACTTGCCTAGCCGCGACTTGCATCACCGATTCTAAGTAGGCGCGCACTTGTGCTTGTTGACTTTGCGAGGTCCGAATCGTCACAATGCCCGTTTCAGGGTTGGCAATCAAACGCGATGCTCGCCAGCGCACCTGTGCTTGCTTCACCTTTTCAGCAACCACGGGGCTGGCGGTATCATTCGCACCCGCAGAAGTTTCTTGCACCAATGCGTGATGCTCTAACACCTCATCACGGGCTGTTGTCGCTTTATCGGTGTCGTCAAGTAAGGCCTGAATATTGTCTATCACGCTTTCCCACAAGTGAAAACGTGCTTGGGATGTGACGGCCGTCCTTGAGCTATTACTATTGCCACTTAATAGGGTGGCCAATTGGGCGCCGCCACTATTCCCGCCACCTGTGGCCGCGCGGCCAGTGCTGTTGATTTCACTGGCGACTCCGATGTAACCCGTCGTATCCCGACTGATATTCACGTAGTTCAACTTATAACTACGAATGACTGGCATATCCGGGGTAATTAACCACACCCCATTCGACCACTCGTAATACATATCCACTTGCCGAGACAGCCGCGCCAAAATGGAGGGCACGGATTGCTGCAGCGCATGCAGCGTCACTTTGCCGCGCAAGCCGGGATGTATATCAATGTTGAGCCCACTTTCACGCGCGATCGCGAGTAGCACCTCTTGAACTGGCGCCTCGTGCACGACCAAATTTATGAGCAAGGTCGGCGTGGCTGATTTTAATGGCGCTTTCTGTACGCGTGGGGCTTCAATGTCGGCGAATTCGACTTCTGGGTAGGTTTCTTGAGGAGGATGTTCTGTGACAGGATGCACCGGCAAGTGCAACGCCGCTTGGCTAGAGGCGTCCAGGGCTGGCCGCATACATGCACTAAGCCAACAACAGCACAGCAGAATGAGCGCGAAACGCATCGACTTCCCCCGTCACAGAAATGGGTGTATTTTTAACTCATATTAACGTGTGTTAAAAATATGTCAATGCTGCGATGAAAAAGAAAGAAGCACCCTTGAAATAGACGCCATAAATCCATAAAACACTGGAAAAGGGATGAGAAGGGAACTGCTCACCCTAAAACAATTCAATATCGCCAGTGATGATGCTATCTTTTAACAGGCCCTGCCGAAGCAGCGTTTCATAATAGCAAATTTGATTTCTGCCATGCTCTTTGGCGAAATACAACGCTTCGTCTGCATGTTCAAGCACAGTATTGGGTAAGACATTGAGGGCCATTTTTGCGCAGCCAATACTAATCGTAACTTGTCCCACTTGCGGAAACACATAAGCAGCAAGCGTGTCTTTAAACCTGTCGAGCAGCAGGACAATCCCTTGCTCATCGGCGCAAGAAAACACGCCAACAAACTCTTCACCACCAAAACGAAACAGCAAATCGCCATCGCGAAAACTTGCCTGCATCAAGCGCGAGAGGAGTAACAAAACCTCATCACCGATCAAATGCCCATAGGTGTCATTGATGCGCTTAAAAAAATCGATATCAAAAATTACTAGATAATGATGCAGCGGAAAGCGATATTCAGGCTTGTAATCATTCAGCAGAATCTTGCTGACGCACTGATCAAATGTTTTACGGTTAAGCAGGCCGGTGAGCGCATCCCGCTCGTTTTCAATAATCAGGCTGGCATAGTGATAAAACATCTGCAAGCACTGCTCCACCAGCTCGACCGCCTCACTCGACAAATCATCATGCTGGATCAGCAAAATCGCATTTTTGTGAGAAATACTTTGCCGCAGTGGAAAAACATGCAATTTGCCGAAGTTAGTCTCAACACAAGCATGTTGTGGATTTATTTGATGAAAATAATCCAACAGGATTGAATACACTTCTG
>Ga0066445_1000091_pt1 | contig 25669 bp, 20 predicted proteins | sample LakWasMet67_HOW9_2_FD_59533 | JGI IMG/M metagenome (GOLD analysis project Ga0066445, IMG submission 59533) | Freshwater sediment methanotrophic microbial communities from Lake Washington under simulated oxygen tension - Sediment Metagenome 67_HOW9 | ecosystem: Environmental > Aquatic >...
AGTAGCTGGTTTGGTTTAACGCGCTTGGTCATCCCCAGCACCCAGCGATCGGCATTTTTGCTATCGACCTCATGTAGGGTCTCTAGCCGCACAATCGAATACCACTCATTGCCTAAGGCATAAGCCCCCTGCAAATACGCCCCACTACCGCCATCGTCACCGCCAGAGGTTTTGCGCTCATAGACTTCGCCACTAAATTCCCAGCGATTGAGTTCCAGTAAAAAATCCAGGCCATACAAATGATAGGTGGGTGAGCCACTGAAATCCTTTTGGTAGCTCATGACGTTCAGACCCAAGGTATTGAGTCCAGCATTGTTGCTGCTCAAACCCAGAATGTTATTGAAGGCGAACCGTGCACCTTTGACTTGGCGATGAATAATTTCATCGCCATCTTGGTGCTGGTCCTTCAAGGCTTCGGCATAGATCTGATACTCCATATCCATGTGTTGTATCGGCAAACTGCCAAACAACATCGCCCCATTGAGGCCAGAGGGAAACAAGCGAGAAGTGACTAAGGGACGGCTGGCTGTCCATACCAGCGGCGGGGCATGTAGCTGGTTCCAGCGGCCAACAGTGGTCAAAAAACGACCCAAGCGGATATTGGTTTTTTCGTTGAGGTTATAGTCGAAATAGAAGCGCTCAAGATCGACGTAGCTCTGCTTGGTATTGAACCCATCATGGTGGTCATAAGCGATCGGATTTTCGAGCTCAAGCTCACTAAAAAACTTGAGTCGGGTGCCTTGATCCCAGGTCACAATCATGCTGACTTCGTTTAGCTTGAGTTTGGCTGTTTCAGTGCGTGGCAAGCGGGCATCTATACTGCTGTAACCGCCCACATGGAAGCCCTGCCAAAAATGATCAACCTCGTCAGCCATCACCGACTTGCATAGCACACACAGGCTGATTACACTGAGCGTGACCCTGATGAACGTGCTTAACATAATTGACCCATAATGATCATTTCGGCAAAAACCATTTAACCTCTATTTTCTCACATCTCATGCGATTTCAATCCCCTCTGACGATCCGCAAAATGCTTTTAATTGCATTTTTGCTGGCGGGCTTGCTGCCTGCGCTGTTGGTCAGCTTATTGAGCTTTTACCAAGCACGGCAGGCACTACGGATTGAAATCAATCATGACTTGCAAACAACGGGCAAGGCCGTCGCCGAACACGTCGACCGCGTAATCAATGAGCGGGTGCAAAATGTGCGCAGTTGGAGCCAACTTGCAATTATGCAAGACCTGCTGATAGGCGACATCGACAAGCGCTTGTCGATTTTTTTAGCCGAGACCCGGCGGAGTTACGCAGAGCAATACATCAGTCTGGACGTTACCGATTTACAGGGACGCATTATTGCCTCCAGCCGGCCCGAAAATATCAGCGCATCTTTAGCCACGCCGCCAATCTGGATGTCCTTCCGTGACAATGGGCAAACGATTACGGTTTATCAGCTAGACCAGCAGCAACTGATGATTTCAGCGCCGGTCGTGTCTCAAAACACATTGCAACCGATGGGGCAATTGACCGCCACATTTAACTGGCAGGTGATCGAAAAACTACTCGATCACGCGGCACAACACAGCACAGAGTTAGCGTTGGTGGACAATCAACGCAACACACTCGCGCAATCAAAACAATGGTCAAACCAAGCACACAGCCTACATGCCAGAGCCGTTGTGACCAGCCAACTGCCGCTGAATGGTTGGCAGATTCACCTCAATAAAGATCACGATGTCGCAGTCGCGCCGGTACATCGGCTGGGGATGATTTTTATCGCATTGTTAGGGGTGATTCTGGTGGGTTCGGTGTTAATGGTCCGACCACTGGCTCAAAATATTAGCCGTCCATTGGAGGCGCTCACCCGCTACGTGCAACGTTTTCGACAGCCTGGCAGCCTGCCGCCCCCCTCCAGCGGCCCGGCCGAGGTGCAATCATTGCATGAGGCGTTTACCCAAATGGCCAGCGATCTGCACACCTCGGAGCAACAGCTGACGCGGGCGGCCAAACTCGCGGTGGTGGGTGAAATGGCAGCCGCGATGAGTCACGAGGTACGCACACCGCTTGGCATCATGCGCTCTTCTGCGGATGTACTGTTAAGGGAGTCACAACTGAGTGAGGATGGCCGCGAAGTCCTTGGCTTTATCATTTCTGAAACAGAACGTCTAAATAAACTGGTCAGCAGCTTAATTGATGCGGCTCGCCCGCGCCCGCTCAACAAAATCCCACTCGATCTACAGGCGCATTTAAAACATGTGATAGCGATGTTGCAAAAGCAGGCGCAACATAAACAGATTACGTTATCCCTGCGGAGCACGCAGCCGGTGATGATTGAGGCAGACCAAGACCAAATGACCCAGGTATTAGTCAACTTGCTGATGAATGCCATCCAAATTTTGCCAGAAGGGGGTCAAATCGCCCTCGACTTAACCAGCAGCGATCAACAGGCGCACATTGCCGTCGCAGACAACGGCCCCGGCGTGCCAGCGAGCCAACAATGCCATTTATTTGAAGCCTTTTTTACCCAACGCGCCGGTGGTGTTGGGCTGGGGCTGGCGGTCGTCAAGCAAATCATTGAGGCCCATAATGGTACAATCAGCTATAGCACTAGCGATTGGCAAGGTGCCCAATTTAACTTATCCCTCCCGTTAGCGACCGCATAACCATGTCCAGCCCGCAATACACCATATTAGCCGTTGATGATGAGCCACATATGCGCAGGCTGCTCGAAATCAGTTTGCGTCAAGCAGGCTATCGCGCGCTATCTGCGAGCCATGGTCAAGAGGCGCTTGCGCTTATTCAACAACAACAGATCGACCTGGTCGTCAGTGACCTGCATATGCCAGGCATGAACGGTTTACAATTGTTGGCGGCGTTGCGTAAACAATATGAACGGCTGCCATTTATCATGGTGACCGCCCAAGGCGAAATCAACACGGCGGTTGAAGCAATGAAGCTAGGGGCCAATGACTATATTCTGCGCCCATTCGAGCTGGAAACACTTGAAATTGCCATCACAAAAGCACTCGCCGTCAACCGCATCCAACTTGAAAATACGTTTTTAAAGGAAAGCAGTCAGCCCAGCGGCAACGGCCTCATTGGCAACAGCGCGCCGATGGAATCGCTCAAGCAAATGATCCAACAGGTGGCGCCTGAGCGGGCGACGGTGTTTATCGTCGGTGAAACCGGCACAGGCAAAGAGTTAGTCGCAAAGGCCTTGCATGACGCATCGCCCCGCAAGTCTGCGTTATTTGTGGCGGTGAACTGTGCAGCGATTCCGATGGATATTCTAGAATCCGAGTTGTTTGGCCACGAGAAAGGCGCTTTTACTGGGGCGGTGAAAGAGCGCGTTGGCAAATTTGAACTGGCAAATGGCGGCACGTTATTTTTAGACGAAATCACTGAAATGCCGATTCAGTTGCAAGCAAAGCTGTTACGCGTGCTGCAAGAGAACGTGGTTGAAAAATTAGGGGGTAATCGGCAAATTGCGCTCGACGTGCGTGTCGTGGCCGCCACCAACCGCGACCCTTTACAGGCGGTGAAAGAGGGCAAATTGCGTGAGGACGTCTATTACCGCTTGAATGTCATCCAACTACAAATCCCGCCCTTGCGCGAGCGTGGTGAGGATGTCAGTTTGTTGGCGGACTATTTTTTAGCCAAGCGCCAGACACAACTGAGTGCACCCGCGCGCGAATGTTTGCTTGCCTATCGCTGGCCAGGCAATGTGCGTGAGCTAGAAAACATCCTCGAGCGCGCCGCGATTTTGGCGGGCAATCAAACCATTCAGTGTCAACATTTACCCGCAGATATTGCACAACCCCCCGTCAGCGCTAGCCATGCCCTGAGTCCAGCCGCGCCGGAGGCAAATGGCTTGTCTATCCCTCGCGCGACCGAATCGATTGAACGGCGCCTGATTTTACAGGCATTGGATGCTTGCCAAGGCAATAAAACCAAAGCAGCCAAGCTATTAGAAATTAGCGAGCGCTCACTTTGGAACAAATTAAATCAATACAGTTTGCGTTAACAAAGCCGCTGTTAGTTCGCCCAAAGGTAGGCATCCATGGCGAGTATCCCATAGGTATTTTCAGGGGTGAACCGCTGCAAGCACGCCGCCGGCCAATCATGCACACTCCCCGCCGCCATAAACAAGGGCATTAAGTGATCCTCGCTTGGATGCGCTCGCACCCCCAATGGACACGCAACCCGATAATTGAGCAGACTTTGCCATTGCTGTTGTTGTATGCGTTCAGCCATCCAGTCTGCAAAAGCTTCTACATAGTCCAGCGGCTCTGCGTCCCTATTACCAGTAAACAAATCTGACAAGTTATGGGTGATCGCACCGGAAGCCAATATCAATACCTGTTGCGCATGTAACGCTTGTAATGCCTGCCCGAGCGCAAATTGCTGTTGCGGCGAGCTGCGACTTTGAATCGACAATTGGGTCACTGGGATATCGGCATCCGGATACATCAATCTTAAGGGCACCCATGCCCCATGATCCAAGCCGTGCTGAGTGTTGGTTTGCACCGGCAGCCCTTGCGCCGTCAACAAATCTACAATTTGCTCAGCCAATGCCGGCGCGCCCGGTGCGGGATATTGCATGTCATACAGCGCGGGTGGAAACCCAGCAAAATCATGAATCGTTTCAGGTTGTCGCGCGAGGCTTACGGTAGGCACCCGCGTATCCCAGTGTGCAGACACGACCAGTATGGCGGGTGGCCGTGGGATGTTGCTGGCGATACTGGCCAGCATCTGGCCGGTAAGCCCGGGCGTCAGCGCCAGCATCGGCGCACCATGTGACACAAATAAAGTGGTCATGACAAAAATAGGCCGCGACGCCTAGCGACGACGGTTATCCAAACTGTAAGCCCCGGCCCCAAACGCAACCACCATCAGCAAACCACCCACAATCGTTAAGTTCTTGAAGAACATGATTTGTTGGATTTGATCCGCCATATTGAGATGAAACATCAAGGCGGCGGCAATCGTAAACAGGGCAATGCCAGCGGCAGCCAGACGGGCTTGATAGCCGAGTAATAAAGCCACACCCAACACCAATTCGACAAACAAGGCGATGGCATAAGCCACCTCAGGCAGCGGTGCACCCACACTTTGAATATATGCAATAGTGCCCGCAGGGTTCGCTACTTTACTTAAGCCACTGATAATAAAAATATGCGACAACAAAATGCGCGCGGCCACACTCGCGGCGGATTGGACTGTGTTCATGTAGGGCTCCTCAATGTGTTTGGATGCGATGGATCACATGGGTATAAACATCGCACCTTGCTAAAAAATGTCCTCTTTGCTTCAGCTGACCATGGTCATTGTATTCCTTGATTAAAAAATTGATAATCCCACTATTATTAGTAAAACTGTCTCGAATAGGTTGACAATATAATGGCCTCCGTGGAAGAACTGCAATTTTTTGTGGCCGTGGTTAAACACGGCAATTTCACCAGCGCCGCGCGCACGCTGGGTATTTCCAAGCAGCTGGTCAGCCGACGCATTATTGCTCTTGAGGCCCGACTTGGCGCACGCCTACTATTGCGCACCACACGCAAATTATCCGCCACAGAAACTGGCAAAGTGTTTTTTCAACGGGCGCAACAAATATTACAAGCCATCCATGATGCCGAACTGGAAATCAGCAATCGCTCGGACGAACTCAGAGGATTACTTAAACTATCAGTGCCACTGTCCTACGCCAATCTCAGGTTAGCACCGGCACTGACAGCCTTTATGCAAGCGCACCCGTCCGTTGAGGTTTGGCTGGATGCAGACAACCGTCATGTTGATATGATTAGTGAAGGTTACGATATGGTCATTCGCGTCACTGACCAGCCTGAAGAAGGCATGGTGGCGCGCAAACTAGAGGACGCCGCCATACGCTATTGCTGTAGCCCAGATTATCTGCAGCGATTCGGCACACCAAGCTCGCCACAAGCACTGACGACACACACCTGTTTATCCCATCGCGCCAGCGAGTGGCTGTTTAGGTCACACGATCAAATACATCGTATTCCGATTCAGGCACGCCTCAAATCTAATCATGGCGAAGTATTACGCGATGCAGCCGTGGCGGGCCTCGGCATCACCGGGTTGCCGGCTTTTTATATATTGGACGACCTGCAAAGTGGCAGACTGGTAGAAATCCTCACCGAGTATCGCATCGAGCAGGCCGGCATTTATGCGATGTATCCTTACCACAAACAAGTGTCTTCTAACACGCTCGCCCTTATCGCGCATTTACAGCAATGGTTTCAAGCAAGCCTGCCCACATGAGCTAGGCTAAGCCAGCAAGCGCCTATTCCGGTTGCGCCATCGACTGCGGGCCATCCACACTATAACCACCCGGCCCAAACGCAATCACCACCAGCAAGCCACCGATAATCGTCGTGTTTTTGAGAAACATGATGACCTGCACCGGATCGGCCATATTGCTATGAAACATCAGTGCAGTGACAAACGTAAAAAGCGCAATGCCGGCGGCGGCCAATTGCGACTGATAACCTACCAATAACGCTAGGCCCAGTCCCAGCTCTACAATCAGCGCCACAATATAAGCCAAGGTGGGCATGGGCAGGTGTGCGCTTTCAATGTAGGCAATGGTGCCTGCCGGGTCCATGACCTTGGTGATGCCGCTGATGATAAAAATGAGCGATAACAATACGCGCCCGAGAAAACTCACCCAACGTTGTCTGACATTCATACTGAAGCCTCCTTATCGTTATTAGAAGTGCACATGCGCGCCGCTGACGCCACGCACGATCGCGGCTAAGCGCATCGCTTTTACTGGCTTGCTGGCTAAGCCACGATGATTCAACCGCTCAACACAAACACCGGTGTACCACAGATGTTACTCTGCACCATTCATATGAAAAACACCAGAACGATTTGACATTTAAAAATAACAGTGTTACGTTAACGTTGTTATTTTTAAATATGCACCTGACGCAATGCCACCCAAAGTCAAAACTGACAGTGAAAAACATGCCATACGCACCGCCATTTTGGATGCGGCCAGAGCGCTGTTTATTCATCAGGGCGTTGAGGCAGTGACCATGCGCGCAGTGGCGCAGCAGGTGGGGTATTCAGCCACCAGCCTTTATCTATACTTTGGTGATAAAGAGCAACTGATCAGAGCTGTGGTCGATGCAGATGTAATGAAGCTGGCGCAGGCCTTGAAATCCACGCTCGATATCAGCGATCCCCTGCAAAGATTTTTACAGTTTGGACAGCATTACGTGCAGTTCGCCCTCGCCAATCCCAACCATTACCGCATGATGTTTATGACACAGCACCCCCCCTGCGATCCGGCTTTCTCTAGCATCGAGCAACATAATCCGGAGCAAGATGCTTATGGACAACTTATCAGCGTCGTGACCAGCGCTTGGCATGCGGGCGTGTTTAAACCCACCCTGACCGACCCTGTTCTCATTGCACAGACCGTTTGGGCCGCGATGCATGGCTTGTGTGCGCTTGAAATCAACCTCGCAGATGACGCGTGGATCGATTGGCGACCGTTGGAAGCACGCACGCAGGCGATGGTAAAGATGTGCATGGGCGGCCTGATGAAAGCACCTCAATATGAATAATCTTTTACGCACCTTGGGCATCTTATCCCTTTGTTTACTCAGTGCTTGCCAACAGCCCCCTGAGGAAGTCGCCGCACCGCGTCCTGTATGGGTGATGTCGGTCGGCACAACGCAGACCAACGCATCGCCTAGCTACACCGGCGAGGTGAAGTCGCGCTATGAGTCCAGCATTGGATTCCGCATCGCGGGTAAGATTATTTCGCGCGCGGTTAATGTAGGCGACTTGGTCAAAAAAGGCCAGCGCATCGCGCAGCTAGACCCGAATGACACCCGTCTGAATGCGCTGGCAGCGGGCGCTGAAGTACAATCCGCACAGGCAAACCTAGCACTGGCACAGTCAGAACTGGCGCGTCGTGAGCAGTTATATAGCCAAAGATTTATTTCAAAATCGGCACTGGATAGCTACGAAACGCAAGTCAAAACGGCCCAAGCGCGCTTGGCACAAACGCAATCACAAGCGGCAATCAGCCAACACCAAACGGCTTACACGCAATTACTGGCCGATCGCGCCGGCGTGATTGGAATGATTCAGGCGGAACCAGGACAAGTGGTGGCAGCGGGACAGACCATCGCGCAAATCTATGATTTGCAAACGCTAGAGATTTTGATTGCAGTGCCTGAAGCACGCATCGGCAACCTCAAAGTGGGCGACAGCGCGAACATTACATTGAATGAAGTTGCGCAGACTTTTCAAGGCCGCATTCGAGAAATCGCCCCGGCCGCCAATAGCCAAACCCATGCGTTTGATCTACGCATTCAACTGCTATCGACCGATCCGCTGATTAAACCGGGCATGACTGCCGAGGTGCGGTTGAACGCGACCACTGCCACGCAAAGATTGATTGTCCCCATCACCGCAGTGACCCGCCACGGCGACAAGCCCTGCGTATGGGTCATTGACGCAAAACAACAGGCCCGTGCACGCATTGTGACCATGGGGCCACTGACTGAACAAGGGGTCGAGATTACCAGTGGTTTACAGCCAGGCGAAACCATTGCCACCATCGGCGTACACACGCTGACCGAAGGCATGCCGGTGCAAGCCATTGTGCCCAGCCCAGAGGTATTACGCTGATGCATACCCCAGACCCTACCGAACAGTCGACCTTGTCGCATTTTAATCTGTCGACTTGGGCGCTTAAAAACCAAGCGCTGGTGTTGTATTTCATTTTATTGACTCTCGTGGGCGGCATTTTCGCCTATACCCACCTCGGTCAATCGGAAGATCCGCCGTTTACCTTTAAAGTCATGCTGATACGCAGCAGTTGGCCCGGCGCATCCGCGCAAGAGGTTGAACAGCAAATCACCGACAAGATTGAGAAAAAACTACAGGAAATCCCGTCCATCGACTACACCAGTAGCTACTCACGGCCGGGGGAATCTGTGGTGTTTATCGTCATCCGCGATAATACGTTCTCAGAGAAAATTCCAGAGTTATGGTATCAAGTACGCAAAAAAATTGGTGATATTCGGCATACCTTCCCCAGCGATTTGCAGAGCCTCACCTTTAACGACGAATTTAGTGATGTGTATGGCAGCCTGTATGCCATCACTGCAGATGGCCTGAGTCCGCAGCAATTAAAACGCCAAGCCGAGTGGGTACGCGCTCGCTTGCTCAAACTCGCCGATGTAGAAAAAGTTGACCTATTTGGTGAACAGCCGCAAAAAATCATTATCGAAATCTCTAACCAAAAACTGACCTCGCTTGGTATCACCCCCGCGCTATTGGCGCAGTTATTGCAACAACAAAACAAAGTCATTGGGGCTGGCACTTTCGATGCAGGCCCTGAAAGATTAAGGCTTGACGTAAGTGGTCGCTTACAAACCCTAGAGGATTTACAGCAATTGCCTATTCGTGCAGGCAATCAAAACCTGACCTTGGGCGAGATCGCCACCATCAAACGTGGATACGCTCACCCGCCTGCGCAGCGTATCCGTTTTAACGGCAAACCGACCTTGTTAATCGGGGTAAGTATGCAACAGGGCGGTGATGTGATTGCCTTGGGCAAGGCCATGCAACAGACCATCACCAGCGCACAACAGCAGTTGCCGATTGGGGTGCAATTGCAATTAGTAACCTCACAACCAGAGATCGTGCAGCATTCCGTGCATGATTTTGTGCGCTCACTCACTGAAGCGCTGATTATCGTGCTGGCAGTGAGTTTGCTGTCCCTCGGTTGGCGCACTGGCATTGTAGTGGCCGTCGCGATTCCGATTGTGTTGGCAGGGACGTTCTTAGTCATGGATTGGCTGGATATCGGCCTGCACAAAATTTCATTGGGGGCTTTGATTCTGGCACTAGGCCTGTTGGTCGATGATGCCATTATCGCGGTTGAAATGATGGCCGCAAAAATGGAGCAAGGCTGGGATCGGATGCAAGCTGCTTCGTTTGCCTACACGTCAACCGCCATGCCGATGCTCACCGGCACCCTAGTGACCGTGGCAGGATTCTTGCCAATCGCCACAGCCGTCTCCTCCACTGGCGAATACACGCGCTCCATCTTTCAGGTGTCCGCCATCGCCCTCAGCTTGTCGTGGATTGCCGCCGTGATTGTGATTCCATTTTTAGGGTATCACTTATTACCTAAGCCAAGCGATCATGCCACCGAAGCAAGCACTCACCATCAGGCGGCGCTATACCAAACGCCATTTTATCTGCGCTTACACCGGGTGGTTGATTGGTGCGTCCGTCACAAAGGCATGGTGATATTGGCCACCCTTGTGCTGTTTGTGCTGGCGATGCTCAGCTTTAGCAAAGTGCAACAACAGTTTTTTCCTGACTCGACCCGACAGGAGATTGTCGTAGACTTACGCTTGGCTGAAAACGCTAGCGATCAGGCAACCGATGCGGCCGTGCGTCAGCTTGAAGCGTGGCTGCAAGGTTGGCAACAAAAGCATGGCAAATTGCAAAATGTGGTGGCATACATTGGCTCAGGCGCGCCGCGATACTATTTGCCACTGGATGTGCAACTGCCGCACCGCGCCTTTGGTCAGCTGGTTATATTAACCAATAGTCTCGCCCAGCGCGAAGCCCTACGTAACGATCTGCTCAACTTATTCGAGCACGACTTCCCACAACTGCGCGCGTCTGTATTGCGGCTAGAAAATGGACCACCGGTCGGGTTTCCCGTGCAGTTCAGGGTAGACGGGCAAGATTTACAGGCGATTAGAAGCGTCGCACAGCAGATTGCAGAGACCATGCAGGCCAACCCACATTTGCGCAACGTGCAATTGGGTTGGGAGGAGCCAAGTAAAGTCGTGCATATTGATATCGACCAACACAAAGCCCGTTTACTCGGTGTTAACTCACCCGACATTGCGCAACTGTTAAACACGCAATATTTTGAGCAAGTGGTCAGTGAATTTAGAGAAGGTAACGAGCGCATAGACCTAGTGATGCGCAGCCCAAGTGAGGCGCACGCGGAGCTCTCTGCGCTGGCGCAACTGACCGTATTGAGCCAGCGTGGAGAACGTGTACCCCTGGCGCAAATTGCCAATATTTACCACGGCTTTGAAGAAGGCGTGATCTGGCGGCGCAATCGCGTGCCCTCCCTCACAGTCCGCGCGCATTTACGCGGCAACATGCAAGCGCCTGTCGTATCTGCCCAAGTGCAACAAGCGATCACGCCCATTCTGCAACACTTACCCCGTGGGGTAACGGTGGAAACCGGGGGCGCGATTGAAGAGGCCGCTAAAGGCGCCAAATCAGTGGCGAAAGGTGTCCCGTTGTTTTTTGCTGCCGTGTTTACTTTGTTGATGTTGCAACTACGCAGCATTTCAAACGTGCTGCTGGTGGTGCTAACCGCCCCACTCGGCATGATCGGTATTACCTTTGCGTTGTTACTGTTTAATATGCCGTTTGGCTTTGTCGCTATGTTGGGCAGCATCGCGCTCTCGGGCATGATCATGCGCAACTCGGTGATCTTGGTCGACCAGATCAAGCAGGATATCGCCGAGGGCGCCTCATTGGAAGAGGCTGTTGTACACTCAACCGTGCGTCGCTTTCGCCCAATCGTGCTGACTGCTGCTGCGGCGATTTTGGCGATGATACCGCTCACGCGCAGCGTGTTTTTTGGGCCGATGGCCGTGGCAATTATGGGCGGGCTGGCCGCCGCCACAGTGCTCACTATTTTGTTTGTGCCGGCACTCTATACTTTCTGGGCCGGATTCACTGTCAGGGCCATGCAATCACGACGCAATAAACTATAATACGGCATACTTATCAACGCATATTGGGATTCAAGACATGACAGATCAGGCAACCGCACGTTTTAACATGATTGAGCAACAGATCCGCACCTGGGAGGTGTTGGACCCGCAAGTGCTCGCCACTCTAAACAATATGCCACGTGAAGACTTTGTCCCTGAGGCCTACCGTGGATTGGCGTTCGCTGATATTGAAATTCCGCTGGCAGAGGGACAACAAATGTTGAGCCCTAAAATTGAGGGCCGCTTTTTACAAGCCGTGCAGTTGCAACCCACAGACAAAGCCTTACTGATTGGTGCCGGCAGTGGCTATCTGGCCGCTTTAATGGCGCAGCACTGTGCACAAGTCACGGCGCTTGAGATTTTCCCTGCATTATGCGCGCAAGCAACCGCAGCGTTGGCCGCCCATGGCATTCAGAATGTACAAGTGATTGAAGCCGACGGCCACGATGGTTTTGCATCACAATCCCCCTACGATGTCATCGTTTTTGCGGCATCCAGCCCGGTCGAGCCTGAAGGCGTGCGCTATCAACTGTGCATCGGCGGTCGGATGCTGATTGTCTTGGGACAGGCACCAGTCATGCAAGCCACCTTGATTCAACGTCTGGCTGAGCATAGCTATAAACAAGATGTGCTGTTTGAAACCAGCCTGACAGAAATGCAATATGCACCCCAAGCGCAGGCATTTACATTTTAAGCGACACGTGCCCATGTTGAGATGGATCACCTCGCGCTGGGCACTACTACTGGGCGGCCTTTGGCTGGCATCAGCAGCCATTGCAGCGCCACAAAGCTTGCTCGATATTTACATGCAAGCCAAACAAAACGACCCGCAACTGGCGGCTGCGGGTCATGGCAATTTGGCGGCACAAGAGCTCATTGAGCAAGCCAAGGCTGGTTATCGCCCGAGCCTTGCGCTAAACGCCAGCGCCAACGCGAACCATACCGACCTTAAATACAACACCAAGAATGTACCGTTGCCAGCTGGCACCAATGCCTTTGAAGGTTATGCCGCGAGACTGGAGGCGCGCCAGCCTATTTATCGCAAAGAAAATCTGGAGCGCATTGATCTGAGCAAAGTGCAGGTGAGTATCGCTGATAAACAACTGCACCTCACGCAACAGCAACTCATGCTGCGCACCACGCAAGCGTACTTTGAAGTTTTGCAAGCGCAGGATCGCTTGGCCCTGCTCGGCGCTCAAAAGCAAGCCATTCATGCGCAATTGCAGCAAGCCAACGCCAGCTTTGATGCGGGCATTAGCACGATCACAGACGTGCGTGAAGCACAGGCCCGGTATGACCTGCTGCTCGCGCAGGAAATCGCCGCACAAAACGAGCAAGCCGTCGCAAATCATAGCCTGCAAGCCATTATTGGTAAGCAAGCAGACACGCTCGCGCAAGTGCGCGAAGACCTGCAAATTCTGCCTGCGCTAAAGCCCATGCAAGACTGGCAAGAGGTGACTATTGCCAGCAACCTCAACCTGCAAATACAAGCAGCACAAGTTGAAATCAACGAACGCAACATTGCAATCGCACAGTCGGGGCACTATCCGACCTTAGATGCGGTGGCGAGCTACACAGATAGCCATTACAACGGCAGCCAAAACCGATTTGGTACGGACCTTCAAAATGCCGTCATCGGTGTGGAAGTCAGCCTGCCACTTTACCAAGGCGGTGCGGTCGACTCTCGGATCAGGCAAGCCGCCTACCAAAAACAACAAGCGCAGGATGAACTCGAAAATATCCGCCGACAAACCACGCTAGAAACTCAGCGCGCCTATCTTGGCCTCAGCAGTAGCATGGCACAAATCAAGGCCTTTGAACAATCGCTGCAAAGTAGCCAGAGCCAGCTCGACGCCACCCAAACGGGTTACGAAGTCGGCATACGCACCAGCGTAGACCTACTCAATGCGAGGCAACAATACTACAGTGCCAAACGCGATTTATTACAGGCGCGCTATACCTACTTAGTGAATATCATCCGCTTAAAAACCGCCAGCGGCATGATTAATGAAGCCGACTTGCAAGACATAGACCAACAACTGGTAAAAAAATAGTCCGGGGAAACGCCCACCATGAAACAGCGCACCGCCACCACCGACGCTTTATGGATGCTGATTGATGTGCAAACTCGCTTGTGTTCTGCCATGCCAGAAGCCACCATGGCCAACGTCATCGCCAACCTCCAGCGCCTTATTCAAGGCGCAAAACTACTCGAAATCCCACTCTGGGTCACCGAACAATACCCAGAAAAATTAGGCGAAACCTTGCCTGCACTGCAAACCTTGTTGCCCGACTACACACCACGCATCAGCAAACTGGCGTTTTCAGCCTGGCACGAACCTGCGCTACAAGAATCCTCAGTCAGCGTCGTCCCGCAAGTGGTGCTGTTTGGCCTCGAAACCCATATCTGCGTACTGCAAACCGCGCTCGATGCGCTGGCTGAAGGCAAACAGGTGTTTGTGGTGGAAGACGCCGTGATTTCACGCAATCCGGCTAATCGCAGCAACGCCATTGAAAGAATGCGTGATGCGGGCTGCATTATTACCAATACTGAATCCATGCTGTTTGAGCCCATGCAGGGCGCGACGCACCCGCAATTTAAGGCGATTTCGGCATTGATTCGCTAGTGCCCCAATAACGGGTTCTGCAATAACGTTTTGAAAAACGGATAGTGTTTAAATGGCTGCAAATCAAAAAGGGGCTATCCAGTCTTGTTCATGGTTAGTCCAGTAGATGCCACCTCCCTAAAACTGATAGGTGAGTGTAAGGCGTGCGGCTCTGGGCTCTACGGGGTGAAAATGGATATCGTTAACCGGTGCAGCCTCACCGCGCTGTTGTGATTCGTAGTAGTAGTCGATATCACTGGCTTTGCGGTTAAACAGGTTGAAGACATCCAGCGTGACGGTGGTATGTGGCGTATAGCGATAACCGACGCGAGCATATGTGAGAAAAGTAGCGTTGGAACGCACTGAATGATCTTCAATGAGCGGCCTAGGCCCAAAATAGCGCAGTTGTAAGCTGCCAAACCAGTTGCCCCATTGTGTCACCGTCGCGCCCAATGAAGCCACTTTGCTGATGGCCCCAGGAATATCGTTGCCTTCTGGCGCGGCTTGGGTAAACCTTGCTTTTGACAGGGCGATATCCATGTCTAGCAGCAGCCAGTCATTCACCACATAATGGTTATTCCACTCCAAGCCATAGCGTCTACTCGCCCGGCTGGGTTCAGTCTCTCCGGCGTCGCCGACAAACACCAGTTCAGAATCACTAGCCAATTGCCAAAGCGCGAGCGAGCTTTGTAGGCCGGGGATCCACTCACTACGCACACCGATCTCGCTACCGCGCGTAGCAACCAACGGGGTCACTGGCGTCGAGGCGCCGCCGCCCGGCAGCACTGTTTGCGTGGTGCCGCGAGCATCGTTACTGTGAAAGCCTTTGCCGATATTGTAGAAAAACTCGGTATTAGCCCATGGCCCAAAAATGACGGAAAGTTTAGGCGACGTGATGCCATCACGCGTGTTGCCAGAGTTGCCATGGATGCTGCTTTTCACATCAAACTGATATCGGTCATAGCGCACGCCAGCGACGGTACGCAGTTTTTCATGCCACCAGAGGGTATTCTCGGCAAATAACCCTGCGCTGCTTTCTTCAACGTTGTCTGAACGTATGCGGGATAAGCGTTGCGCCTGTGCAGTGTTGTAGAGTGCGACCGGGGAGAGTTTGTCGTAACGGGTTTGTATGCCAAGTTTGTTTTCCATCGGCAACCCCGCCAATTCGCCCAGCCAGGATTTACTGAGATTCACGCCGAGCATGGTGCGCTTTTCGCGCTGGTTAAACTGATCCCCATTGACCGGGTCGTTGAGGAAGTAAGTAAAGTTGCTATAGAGGTCCAATTCGGAACGCACGGCATAGGCGCTCATTTGCCAACCGCCATGCTGGTCACGATGCTGTTTGTTAAATGACAGGCTGTAGCGTGATGCATCTCCGCCATCGGTGGGGTCTATGGCATCAAAGCGGCCGATTTGCCCGGAACGGACGGCGCGTAACGGAATCTGGTCGGTACTGTTCCAGCGATTTTTATAGACCATCATGGTAAAGGTGGTGCTATCGTGTGCATCGCTTTCACTGTAGCGCAACAGGCCATTATATTTCCTCACGCCTTCAGCCACCTGCCACGGCCCATCATAATGGTTCACGTCCAGAGCATAGAGTAAATGGCCGTCTGCCACGGCTACTGAGTTTGCCAGCAACATGCGTTGGTAATCGTAACTGCCAACGGTCAGGCTGGCGATGCCTTGTGGCAACTGATTGAGCAAATGCAAGCGCGCAGCACCCGCAGAAGAAAAGTCACCGTCTTCTGCGGAATAGGGGCCTTTTTTATAATGGATATGGCTCACCAGCTCAGGAATCAGAAAATTCAAATCGGTGTAGCCCTGCCCATGGGCATGGGTGCGCATATTGATCGGCATGCCATCCACATAAGTGGCAAAGTCGGTGCCATGATCGAGATTAAAGCCGCGCAGATAAAATTGGTTTGCCTTGCCACTGCCGCTATGTTGCGTAACGATCATGCCGGGCACAAACTCGAGAATTTCACCGACACGTGCAATCGGCCGATGTTTGATCAGGCTAGCGTTTACTTTGCCTTCGCTAGCGGCCTCGGATGATCCAACTGCATTGTCGTAATGCGCACGAACCGTCACCGTGTCTAACGCTAGTTCGTCGCTGGCCAGACCCAACGTGCTCGCAAATAATGCAGCCATCGCCACTGCAATATTTAAATGGTTGGTCATTACGCTCGTATCCCTTTGCCTATGTTTTTTTGTCGTGATTGATGCAAGCGCATTATCAGGTAAGCGAACCCGGCAAACCATACGCATATTGACGCAAATATAAACAGCTTTAAAACGCAAAAAAGCCCGCTTACGCGGGCTTTTTTGTTCCCTATTAGCTTATTCAGCGGCTGGGGTTTCTTCTCTTGCTGGCGGATCAATCAAGGCTTTCATGCTCAAACGCACTTTACCTTTGTCATCCAACTCCACGACTTTCACTTTCACAATGTCGCCTTCTTTGAGGTAATCACTGACCGCTTTTACGCGCTCGTGAGCGATTTGTGAAATGTGTACCAAGCCATCTTTGCCTGGCATTAAGGTGACTACCGCACCAAAGTCGAGAATTTTGACGACAGGGCCTTCGTAGATCTGGCCCACTTCAACCTCGGCTGTGATTTGTGCAATACGACGTTGTGCTTCAGCACCTTCGTCAGCATTGGTACACGCAATTTTCACAGTACCGTCATCTTCAATATCGATGCTGGTATTGGTCTCTTTGGTCAGCGCTTGAATGACCGCGCCGCCTTTACCAATCACGTCACGGATTTTGTCCGGATTGATCTTCATGCTAATGATGCGTGGTGCAAATTGTGACATTTCAGCATTCACGCCAGACACGGCTTGTTTCATCAGGCCCAGAATGTGCGCGCGGCCTTCTTTGGCTTGCGCCAGCGCTACTTGCATAATTTGCGCAGTAATGCCGGTGATTTTGATGTCCATTTGCAACGCAGTCACGCCTTTGTCGGTACCCGCTACTTTAAAGTCCATGTCACCCAGGTGATCTTCATCGCCCAGAATGTCAGTCAACACAGCAACGCGGTTACCTTCTTTGATCAGGCCCATGGCAACACCAGCCACGTGCGCAGTCAATGGCACACCTGCGTCAAGCAAGGATAAGCAACCACCACACACAGATGCCATCGAGCTTGAACCATTGGATTCGGTAATCTCTGACACCACACGCATGGTGTAGTCAAAATCTTCTTTTTTAGGTAATACGGCTTTCAAAGCGCGTTTTGCCAGATTGCCGTGACCGATTTCACGACGCTTAGGCGTACCGACACGACCAGTCTCACCTGTCGCATAAGGAGGCATGTTGTAATGCAACATAAAGCGGTCTGTGTATTCGCCAGACAAGGCATCAATGATTTGCTCATCACGGCCGGTACCCAAAGTGGCAACCACCAAGGCTTGTGTCTCACCACGAGTGAACAAAGCTGAACCGTGCGCGCGTGGCAGCACACCAGAACGGATCGTGATTGGACGCACTGTGCGTGTATCACGGCCATCAATCCGTGGCTCGCCATTCAGAATCTGGCTACGTACGGTTTTGGCTTCTAGCTTAAAGAACTCATCTTTAGTTTTGTTAGCTTCAAGCGTCGATGTTTCTTCTGTAATCAGCGTGCTCATGACGCGAGACTTGATCTCGTCCAGCTTGGCAGAACGCTCACCTTTAGATTTAATTTTAAAAGCAGCGTTAATATCGTCAGCCGCAATCGCAGCCACTTTTTCAATCAGTGCGGTATCTGGCTCTGGTGGGGTCCAGTCCCAAGCATCTTTGCCGGCTTCTGCTGCCATCTCGTTGATGGCCTTGATCACGGGTTGCATTTGCTCATGGCCAAATACCACGGCGCCCAACATCACCTCTTCAGACAACTCTTTGGCTTCAGATTCAACCATCATGACTGCAGATTCAGTCGCACCAACAACCAGATCCAGCGCAGACTCTTTCAACAATGAAACATCTGGGTTTAAGACATATTCGCCATTGATGTAACCCACTCTTGCCGCGCCCAATGGGCCGTAAAATGGAATACCTGATAATGCCAGCGCAGCAGATGCACCAATCACAGCGGGGATATCGGAATCAATTTCCGGGTCCAGTGACAACACGGTGGCCACCACTTGCACTTCGTTGTAAAACGCATCCGGGAACAGTGGGCGCAATGGGCGGTCGATCAAACGGGCTGTGAGGGTTTCTTTTTCGCTAGGACGGCCTTCACGCTTGAAGAAACCGCCTGGAATGCGGCCAGCCGCATAGGTCTTTTCTTGGTAATCCACGGTTAATGGAAAGAAGTCCTGGCCCTCTTTCACTTCACGCTTGGCAGTCACAGCCACCAGCACCACGGTATCCCCGTAGCTCACCATCACTGCTGCATCAGATTGGCGTGCAATTTCACCTGTTTCCAATGTCAGGGTATGCGCACCAAACGGGATGCTTCTTTTCGTAATTTCAAACATATTTTTCCTTTTCTCTACCATGGCTATTCACTACCTAATAGCCAATCTCAATAATGAAAACACGGTCTTCAATCGCGGTTATTCAGCGAGATCACTCTCAATTAGCGACTAGCGCGTGTTTCCCGATGTGTGGTGACTTCCATCAACACGCTGTAGTATTGTCTACTGGCAACGCACTCACAGAAGCCACCCCATTGTGGTGATTTTTAAAGCAAAAAAGCCGAGGCAATCACCATGCCATCGGCTTTTATTTCGTTAAAAGTGAACAGTGTTAAGTGTCACACTTTAACCAAATTATTTACGCAAGTTCAAGCGCTCGATCAGCGTTTGATAGCGGCTCACATCTTTACCTTTAAGGTAGTCAAGCAAGCTACGACGCTGACTAACCAATGCCAACAGACCGCGACGTGAGTGGTTGTCTTTTTTGTTGGATTTGAAGTGCTCTGTCAGATAAGTGATACGATTAGTCAGCAAAGCCACTTGTACTTCTGGGCTAGCCGTATCATTCGGTGTGCGTTGATATTCTTTAATGATTTTTGCGGATTGTTCTGCGGTAACAGCCATCTTTTTTCCTTTGAGTTAGCGTCAATGTCGCGGCAGCCAAGCAACCCATTTGCTCTACCACACCGACATTCAATTTACACGAACCGCGCATTATAGCGACAAGCCCCTGCCTTGCATAGCCTTTTCAACCAATAAGCATCTGTTTTTATGAATTAATTTAGGCTGGCCTATAAAAAATCATCATAAAAATCTGTCTGCGCCGGCACCGCACCGCGAATGCCGCAAATGGATGCGGCAAACCAAGCCGCGCGCGTTAACATGGTTTGCCGAGACCAGCCCGCCAGCAATCCACGGATGACGACAGCCGTGTAAGCATCTCCTGCCCCGACGCTATCCACAAACGGCGCCTGCAGGGACATGGGGGGCGCCCGAAAGCCGTTCCCGTAGGCGTCAAGCCAAAAACTACCCTGCTCGCCGCAGGTGACAAACATTTCACTCAATCCAAACGCCATCAGCAAGTGACGCGCAGATTCATTCATGTCCGGCGACACGGGCAAGCCCAATATCGCACATACTTGTGGCAGTTCTTCATGATTAATTTTAAGAATATCGGCCGCATGCAACACCAGGCGCAAACTGTCAGCGTCATACCAAGGCGCACGCAAGTTGATGTCGCAAAATACAGTTGCGGTGGTGATCTTCAACCACTGCTCAGCCAACGCTTGCATCGGCGCATGTCGCAATGCCAACGAGCCGATATAGACCAATCGCGGCGCAGACTGCTGCGTCAGCGCCTCCACTGGTGGCCACTGCAACGCGTCATAGGCTTGCTGATCAAGAATCTCAAACCGATGGCCTTTGTCATCAAAATGCACCATCACTTGCCCCGTAGGCAAATGTGCCAGCTGCTGAATCCCTGCCGTCGACAGACCGCTCGCCTGCATTTCGTCAACAATCCGCGTGCCCAGCGCATCTTTACCCACCGCCGACAGCAAATGCACCTCCAAGCCAAATGCATGGCAATGCCTAGCGACGTTATACGGCGCCCCCCCGATAATGGTTTTCTCAGGAAACACATCCCCAAGCACTTCGCCTAAAATCATGATGGCATCCGACATCCGTGCATCCTTTCTCTGCGCCTTACGACGATGATTGATTATCTTATCTTAGTGACTCGCATTAAAACAGTTTGTTTCAACCCACCATAAAACCATCCCAAGCCAGCAACAGCGCCTCGTTCATCCGCATAGAATGGCGCACAAGACGCAACCTTGGATTTTTTTTATCTTTTGTGTGCATTTTCGGCGTTCTTTGCTATAATGCGCGTCTTGCGATTCGGGACATGCCCAAATTGCTGTTGGCCAGATAGCTCAGTCGGTAGAGCAGAGGATTGAAAATCCTCGTGTCGGCAGTTCGATTCTGCCTCTGGCCACCACTTCCTTACCTGCATCTCGGCGCACTTCTTTTTCCTGGGTTTGTTGATGTCATTAAAACACTTAACACCGGACGAATTACACTCACAATTGAATGATCCTGCATTGTTGCTGGTGGATATCCGCAACGATCATGAACTGGTATCAGGCATTTTACCTGGCGCTATCCACGTGCCGTTGGGCCAACTGACCGCAGTATTCGACCAATTCCCCCCAGACAAAAAAATTGTGTTTTATTGCCGTAGCGGCGTACGCTCAGTCTCTGCGGGTGAATTTGCCTTAGCACAAGGCAGCGCAGATGTTTCACATCTGGCTGGGGGAATATTAGCTTGGGCCGGCGCTGGCCTCCCTATTCAAGCCGCTTGATCTCAACGCTGGGAACGCTTATGTCATTTGATAAAGAAGTTGACGCCCGAAACCTAAACTGCCCTTTACCCATTTTACGCTGTAAAAAAGCACTGAATGAACTAGCGGCTGAACAGGTTCTCAAAATTATGGCGACCGACCCCGGTTCAAAAAAAGACTTCGATGCCTTTTGTCGTCAAACGGGTCACAGCCTTTTAGAGATGCAAGAAACTGAAGGTGTATTCACTTTCTGGATCCGCAAGCGCAGCCAATAACCGCCCCACCGACCAATCACTGCCCCACACCTTAGTCTGCGCGCAAAAAAAGGGCTTCCGAAGAAGCCCTGTGAGATCACTGCGTCAGCCAAATGGCTCACGCGGTCTGCATTCAGGCATGTTGACGCTAAAACTTTTTCGCCCAAACACCTCCAACACTGATGTCATTGACCCCTTGCATGTGCATGACATCATGGCGGTAAACGGTCTGTAAACTGAGGGTTTGCAGGTGTGCCAGCGGGGTTTCATAGGCAAGTTTAAAATCCAGCTCACGGCCATCCGGCACCAAGCTTACTTTTTCAGTGCGGTAAACCGGGTTACCCAACGCATCCACCCTGGCAGCCCACAAGCCCATGCTACCTGCAGTGAGGCGTAATGGCTGTTTGACGGTTAAACTCAGCTGATCGCCCTCATGCCATAATTGCTTATTCATCCAACCCAAACCAAAGCCTTGGGCATGCATCCCACTGGCGCCCGTCAATAATCCGTTGGCGCTCACACCATCGGTCGCGGATACGCTAAATTGCGCCAACAACAGTTGATGCTGGCTCAGGTGATAGCTGCTGGAGAACTCAAGCGCCTGACTCTGGCTATTTCCCTGCAAACCCAACATAGATTGCTGACTAAAAACACTGCCCATAAAGCCTTGCTGCTCATTCAGACTGGTGTAAGTGACACCCATGCGCAATGCAGGACTGAAACCATGGCTGTAGCCCACACTGAGTTTATTGGCCTGGGCCATCATGGCCGTCAGCAACGGGTTAGGCTCGCCCGTGGCGCTCCATGACAACGCCAGACGATCACCGCCACTTAAGGGTAGGCCGACACTGGCCATCAAACCGCCTTGCGCCAAACTGTGTAAATCGGTGCTGTTTAAATCCAGTGACAATCTGGCCACATCGTGCCGATCAAACAAAGCTGACTGATGTGCATATTGCGGTGCATAGCCTAAGCCAGCAGATAATTGCGTGCCATCCGCCAATCGCATCATGGCAAAGCCTTGCTGCTGCTGAGCATATTGGTTGCTGCCGAAGACATCCGTGGTCGGACTTAAGTCTAGGGTCTGCTGCCAATAGGCAAATTCACTACCGCCATTGAGCTTGACCACGAGCGGGCCTTTGTTGGCATTGGTAGGCAGCGGGTTCAGGCTAGCCACCCCTTTGCTGGAAGTGATCAGACTACTGAGGTTGACTGTGAAATTACGTGCATAGCTATCAAACGCGGTGTAATTGCTTAACTTGGACTGCAAGCTGGACATACTGCCCAACGCCCCACTGCCAATCAAACCACCGGTCAGGCTGCTGATGGCATACGCTTTGCCATTAGCGCCGGTAGTCGTCAGCGCCCCATAGGGCTGAAACGCGGCGGTTAAATTCATCAACCCGTTCCCAAAGCTGCTATCAATGCCTTTACTGCCAAGGTCTGTACTGGTGGCTAGCAATAAGTTGGCGGCCGTGCCGTTGGTCCGCAAAATCGGCCAGGCACTTTCGAGTAGAATTAACGACCCACTCACCACTGGCGCACTCATAGAGGTGCCGGACCAATAGGACCAAGCATTACTCCCGGCCATCACATTGGGTGCCAATATCGCCTCCCCAGGAGCCATCAGCCAGCGACCCATGTAGGCTGTTTGTGTTGTGCTGTTGACCACCAACTTACCTGTGCCCGGCGTATTACTAAAGCTAGATAGCGCGTTTTTAGCATTAACAGATCCGACAAACAACAGCCTTTGCACCGCCGCGGCGGTGAGGCCATTGGTATTGGCACCAGCCAACAACGCCTGCGCACTGTTGCCACCAGCCCACACAATCATGGCCCCTTTGGCGGTCGCATAGTTAATGGCGGCCACCATGTCCGCACTATTGCCATAGGTAATCGACACATTAATCACAGCGGCGCCAGCGTCCGCCGCTTTTTTAATGCCATTCGATACATCGGTGCTGTAGCCACTGCCTGCGGCGTTTAACACTTTTTCCGCAATGATATTGGCATCCGGGGCAACACTAATCACACTCCCAGCAGCGGCCTTATAACCGCCGTAATTACTGGCATAGGCAAATTTAGCATACCCGGCGGCAATCTCTGCCACGGCGGTTCCATGGCCGTTATCGTCCTGAAACCCATTGCTACATTTGAAGCTCACTGCGGCGCAACTACTCAGGCTACTGGAGACTTGCCCACTAGCAAAGACGGACGCGTTGGACTTGACACCGGTATCCACCACCCCCAAATACAGCCCGCGCCCCCAATTGGCCGCTGACATCACACTGTCAGTGATGCCCACCTGCGTCAGCCAAGGCGCATAAGTATCTGCATGCGCGTGCATGGCGCTGCCAGCAATACACAACGAAAACAAACTACGCTTAAGTACGCACTGATGCATTGAAACTCGCATTAAATTCCCAATCAATTTAATTGTCGGGCAAATTCAGCGCAGCATGCTTGAGGATGCAACCCCGCTACCTTTGATCAGGCCGGAGGCTTTGCGTCGCCATTTCACAATGGGTTTGCCCGGTAATAAAAGACGCAATTCGCGTCATCTGGATAATTTAACGGCAAACTTAAATCGAACTTTAGCCTTTTTATCAAAAAAAATAAAAAAACCCGCCAGAGGGTGTCTGGCGGGTTTGTTGTAGGATTAAAAAATTACTTGGCGCGCTCTAGGCTACCCATTGCCTTCGGAAAAGTCACCACACCCCAAGGCATGTTTTTGACTTCTACTTGTTTGGTCACCTCAAGTTTATCTGCGTCGATCACAAACACTGCGTCTGACTTGCCGCATGCGAGCAAAATGTTTTTGTTATCTGGCGTAAAACTGAAATGCCAGCAACGATTGCCAGTGGGCACTTCTTTCAGCTTTTCAAACGTCTTGGCATCAAAGACTTGCAGCAGTTTAGCTTTATTGGTTGCGACAAAAATGCGCTCGCCTTTACTGTCATACGAAATTCCGTAAGGGGTTTCTGCCGTATCTACCGTGCGTACCACATTAAAGTCTTTATCCATCACCATAAATTTGTTACCAAACTCTAGCGTTGCTAAGTAGGTATTGCCATCAGGGGATACTTTAATACCGCGGGGACGATCGCCATACGCATGCGTGGCAATGGTTTTCACCAACGCGCCGGTTTCAATATTGTGCACAGTGACGGTGTTATCCGCCTCATTGGTAATCACCAATTGTGAACCGTCCGCCGAAAACTCCAGCCCTTCGGTTTCTGGGCCGCCGGTGATTTCGCGGATTTTCTCGCCTTTAGTTAAATCGACAACCGCAATTTTGGCTGGGATTTTTTCATCATCATCGTCATCGTCCTCTTCGTGCTTTTCACCCGGTTTAGGGGGCGGACCGGCTTTGGCGCTCGGCTCTGAGGAAACAAAAGCGAAGTTGCCGTTAATGCGCACAAACTCAGGATTTTTACCAACCTCGATTTGTTTAACGACTTCACCTGTGGCGGTGTCGATCACCGAGATACTGCCGTTTTCACGGGTTGCTACCACCAGTTGCTTACCATCATCGCTGACAGCCAAGCCTCGCGGCCCTTGCGCCTTGACGTCGATTTGTTTGGTCACTTCCATTGTCGCCAAATCAATCACGTTTACCCCTGCATCTTGCGTGGACACATAAGCAACCGCGCCACCAGCGGCACTTTCGCTAACCGGGGCAAGCGCCTCGGTGGCTTGCTCTTCTTGTTTATTGCAGGCAGTTACACTCGCCACCAATGCCAGCATTAACAAGCTTGTGCGCGTACGACGCGCGAACGATGATTTCAACATTTGCATTTATCTCCTGATTTTTTTATTAAAGCTTACGATCCCAGCAAGAATCATTCTCGCTGGCGAATCGTTGCCCAGACTGACTTTAACCCTCACCGCGCTGGGTCTCGGCTCAAAGAAACCACCAATCCGGCTGTATTCAACCAACTACCCTAAAAACAATTGATAAGCTAGATTTTGACTTTCATCCCAGTAAGGATAGCCCAATTGCTGCAGAAACTGCGCAAACGCAGCCTTATCTTCTGGCGGCACTTGCATGCCCACCAGCACACGGCCAAAATCAGCGCCATGGTTACGATAATGAAACAGACTGATGTTCCAATTGTGACCCATAGACTCGAGAAAGTTCATTAATGCGCCCGGTTTCTCCGGAAACTCAAAGCGGTACACCACCTCATTTTGCGCCAATGGCGCATGCCCCCCGACCAGATGGCGCAAATGGAGTTTAGCCATTTCATTATCGCT
>Ga0066445_1000093_pt1 | contig 25448 bp, 26 predicted proteins | sample LakWasMet67_HOW9_2_FD_59533 | JGI IMG/M metagenome (GOLD analysis project Ga0066445, IMG submission 59533) | Freshwater sediment methanotrophic microbial communities from Lake Washington under simulated oxygen tension - Sediment Metagenome 67_HOW9 | ecosystem: Environmental > Aquatic >...
AAATATAATTCCGACATACAACAATTTGCTAAAAGAACATTCTTTGAAAAAGCACATTATCAAGGAATCTATCTACGTAAGAAACTCATTTGAAGAATTGTACGCTAAAGAAACTCATGACTATTTTCTAAACTGGGGACACATCGGCCTAGACACAAAAAAAGAATTATATCCATTTATCTCAAATCTTGTCGACTTAGTATTTGACAATAATTCAAAATTTGAAAATCTAAGTTTTAATGGAAACATAATATTGAAAGACTTAGGTACTATTATTGACTCTTTTGGTAATGCCGCAGGTGGAAACTGGAATGGAGAGTATAAGAAATTTCTTATACGAAATAAAACTGGAGACCATCAAACAATCGGGATAGGAATTTTTGGCTCCGCCAAAAATGAAAACCATCCTCGATTCGGTAATTCAAAAGGTTATACATATCTAATCGTTTCTGTCGATGATTATGAAAAAAGTCATAATTCATTGCAACTTAATATTGACAATAATGTTAAATTAATTAACGGAAAATATTACATTAATCACAATGGCAAACTAACTAGCGGACATAGTGGCTCTATTAAATTCGACGTAGTAAAAAGTTATTTAAAAAAACACGCTCCACATCTTTTAGTACATGGCGACACTATACAACTCGGAGTTTTTCCAGACAAAAAACTATATCTTCATTCCGACAAATATGCTGTAGACTTCATTACAAACTTAATTGAATATGCGATTCTAAGAGACGAAATCAGAAGGGGCAACACCTAACACACGGCTTGTTCTATTTCGGCATTCGGCTTCGGCATTTGCAAAATCAGTCGCTCCGCGAAACGTATTTTCATTTTGCAAATGCATAGAAACATCTTATCTTTATTTAAACGTTTTGTTAGGTAAATTTTCTATGGACTATCAAGTTCTATCAGCAAAACGTTATTAGAAACGTTGAAGAACAAATTTGATTAAATAATTATACACAAATGGAAAATACAGATGATATATTGAAAATTTGGAATGATTCTGAATTCAAAAAGACGTTAAGCGATTCTGAATATCGCTACTTGATAAATATTGTAGATACAGAATTATCACGTGAATCATCAATTGTATTGAATAAATTAACCGAATTACCGTCATATTTCTATTCAAACATTTTTTCTGCATATTACCCTTTAACTGAAGATTTAATTTACAGAAACAATCAAAAAATAAATTGGTCATATCTTTCTGAAAACATCAGCCTAAATTGGTCTCAAGAATTAATTGAGATTTTTAAAGAATACTGGAATTGGAGAATGCTTTCTTTTAATATAGCAATCCCTTGGACTGAGGAATTAATTGAAATTTATGCTGATAAATGGGATTGGGAAGCCCTATCAAGAAATCCATCTTTTTATAAAAAAACATTTCCTTGGTCGGAATTATTTAATAATAAATATTTTGAAAAAATAAATTATATTGAATTATCTTCTTTAGACATTAGTTTCAGTCATGATTTCATTATTAGGCACCAAAGCAAGTTGAACTTCTATTCATTGTCGCGAAATGAAAAAATCGAATTTACTCCTAATCTTTTATTCCACTTTGCCGATAAATGGGATTGGACATTCCTTAAGAATAAGTTGGATTATGACTTTGGAAATTATGAAGAATTGATTTTAAAGAACTTTGAGTTTTGGGATTGGAAAAAATTTTCAGGTAAAACAGATTTTCCATGGACACTAATTTTAATTGAAAAATTTGCGTATAAAGTGGATTGGGATAAAATTTCATCTAACCCGATCATAAATTGGAATGCAGAATTTCTCCATAAGCATCAATTCAAACTTTCATGGATATCACTTTCTAGAAATATTGGGTTGCCATGGAATGATGATTTGATAAATGAATTCAAAGACAAATGGGATTGGTGCGGACTTTGTCAAAACACTTCTATTCGATGGGACAAAAACCTTATTGAACAGTTTGAAAAATATATTGACCTCCATGCTCTTTCACTTAATAAAAACGTATTGTGGTCAGTGGAAATAATTGATAAATACACATCTAATTGGTGTGAAGGTGCAGAGCAGTATTTGAATCTATGTTTAGATTTAGAACCAATTTCAGAATATTTCAACAATAGAGAGCAAATGGAAATATTTGTCGAAAAATATAAAGAAAAACTAAATTGGACGAGGTTATCAAAGAACTCTCATATAAAGTTATCAGAATCTTTTATCTCAAAACACTCAGATCGTTGGGATTGGAATTCTATTTCTGCTAAATTGGATGAATTATTCCCATGGTCTGAGAATTTCTTGACTCAATGTTCAAGAAAATTCAATTGGTCATTAATTACACAAAGTAATAACCAGTTACCTTGGTCATTCGAACTTATCGAAAAATATAAAAATGATTGGGTATGGTATAATATTTCTAGATATTTTGAATGGAATAAATTTAACTCAGACCAAAGTGCAATATTAAAAGAAGAGACAATAGAAAGATATATTAATTACTGGGATTGGGAGCAGTTGTCTATGCATGGATATATTGATTTTAATATTGATTTATTGATTAGGTATAAAGACCGCTGGAATTATCGTGAACTTGCATTTAATAGCTGCCTTTATGAGGATGTAATTAAAAAGATATCTATTTCCAAAGTAGATTATCTTCTGTCGAAAGGTTATAAATACCCACCAGAAAACGACCAAGAATTTCTGTTCTAATTATCCTATGAATACTAATAAAAACAAAGTTTATAACTAAAGTTGTAATTTAAAGAACCAAAAAATGGAGAAGCAATTAAAAGAAATAGAGGTTTGGGCAGGGATTCGCAGTTCCCTAGAAAACAACTACGAATACTCGGATAATTGGAAAATTGCTGTTGATCTTTTTGACAAAAGAATTAAGAAAAAATACTTAAATCCAATTGATCAATTAATTGAAAAAAATGTCAGAAAAGGAGAAGGCTTTGTAATCGTAACAATTCAATGCGCATTAATTGAAACTTTTGCAGCTTTCAAAGAAGGGCTTATATATAATCATAATAAACCAAGTGAAGGAGAAAATCATTATGAGTATCGAGAAAGTGGGGAATTATTTATTCGCTTCTTAAATAATCAAGAGATATTTAAGAACATTTTTTATACTGAAAATAAGTTGGGCATAAAACAACTCAACACGCCATTCAGTGCTGCAAAATTTTATTCACAAGTACGTTGTGGGCTAATGCATGAAGCTAGAACAAAAGGAAATTGGCATATAAACGCTACTTCATCTGACTCACCATTAGATGCAAAGTTTATTAAACAGGCGAAAAAGGGAAATATTATTTATAGAACTCTATTTCATTTTGCGTTAAACAACTACTTTAACCAGTATAAACAAGAATTATTAAATCAAGAAAATGCTTACAATGTTTCAAGAAGACATTTCGCGAGAAAACTCGACCATCTATATGATATCAAAGATAATTTTGAATGGTGGACATAAGTTTATTTAAAGATTTCCTTCTCTTTTATGAGATATCCGTACAAGTCCCAAATCCGTGCATAAGCCATTGTATCTTCAAGGATTTCGTTTATGTTCGGTATGGAAGGGATTACGATAGAGGAAAGGGAGCAATTTTTGCTCCCTTTCGCTTTTTTATCTTGGATAAAACTGCCTTATAAAAGCAACAGCGGAGTAATTCTCTACTGTTGACCGTACTTTGATCTTTTGAATTATTGACTATTTTTGTAAACATCAATTCTAAATAAAAATAGCTTCAATAATTAATCCTTAGATGAAAGGTATAAAACATTTCCTATTCTGTTATTTGCTTGGATTATCCATAATGGGATATGGTCAAAAAGTAAATGATGAAACTTTTTTAAATGAGAGTATAAGGTACACAGAAAGTGTAATGTCACTTTATGAAAAACTACAATCAGCAGAGACTTTTATAAAATTCGGATCTAAACAAGCCATAGGTGAATTTATTATTAGTAAAGCAACAGAAAAACTTATCAGTTCGGATGAGGAGATTCTTGATTCTATTGTGAGTTTGATTGAAGTTAAGTTATCCAATTCAGTTTTTACAAATAACAAAGTAATCCTTTATGACCCTCAAAAACTCATATCTCTTGATGTACATCTACGAAGATTGACTACTTCTACACTTGTAGAAAATTACTTCTTAAAAAGAGAGGATTTGGGAAATGCAAAAATTATCTTCAACGATTTAAAAAGTGTTCACTGGGTCATCGACAATTTAATTTCAAAGATTAGTCAAATAGATAATATTTACCTTAGTCTCGCTATTATTATTAGACCTTTTGATATCACAACTACAAATGTTCCTCAAATAATGCAAAGAAGCAATAATTTATATTTAGTAAAGGGTAAACTGAAGACTTTAAAAGAAACTTGTGATGCAAAACTTAAAGAATTACAAAAAATAGTTGATGAGGGAGGTAAAGAAATATTAGCAGATAAAACTTTTGCCGAAAAATGGCTTAAGGCCGAAGGTTTAAATCTCAATAAACAATTGTTTGTATATGATTCAATTCAAATAGTTATCAGTAAATCACAAAGTGAAATAAATTCTATAAGTTCCACAAAAAGCAATTTAGAAAAAGTAAATACTGTACTTTTGTTACTAATTAGTGCAAATAAGAGTAAAATCCAAGAATTAAATAGTTCAATTCAACAAAACAATAACACAATAAATTCATTGAGTAAAGAGTTGAATAATAAAATAGAGGATCGAAAGGGATTGATTGGTATATTAAACATGTGTGCACAACTTGGGTTTTGCAATAACAACATTAATGCCGTTCCGGGAAAAATTGCAAAGCTTAATATTGAAATTGAAAGCATAAATAACCAAGTGAAGAATCTTCAAAATCAAAATAATGATTTAAGTTCACAACGGAACAATTTGGTATCAGCTAATAATGATGGAAATACTAAAGTTAAAGATCAGAATCAAATAATAATTCAGTCGATTGCTGATTTAGATCTTTTACAGAAAGAAATTGGTTCCTGTAATAAGCTTCTTAAAACTTTTCCGGAATCTAATTTCCTTTTATCTCTTAGACAGGAATGTAATAACCAAATATTATTATTATAAAATGCTTTTTAGACTATTAGTATTAGTGTGTTTAATTGACTGTAATATACTTTATGGTCAAAATAATCCTTTTCATATTCTCCCTAATAACAGTAGTCAAAGTTATCCCTTCGCTAAGAAGTATATAGATCCCGATGAAAAACTGTCAAGAATATTAGATTCAATACTAAAGAGCATTAGTGGGAACTTCTTGAGACCTATTAAGCCCTTAGATTATCCTCTTAAGGGCATCAGCTTAAAAAGAGATATTAATTCCGTTGAATTCATGATGGCCATTGATGCAGAAATAAAAAAGTCAGAATATTACATATCTGTAGATTTTAGTGGAGTATCAGGTAATAGTCAAGGAATTATTAAAAGATCCAATGACTTAAAAACAATATTTGACCCTCATGCCTCAGCTGAACTAAAGAACTTTAAGTCATCTCTTCGAGTGAAAAATCTCACGGAAATATTTGAGGTTTCATCATCCATAAAAAATAGTATTACCTCCTTAGATACCCTTTGTTATATCTTACATGAATTAGTAGACAATTTAAGTGCGACTGTCAATTTTATGGATTGCACAAATAGTAAATTGAAAATGGATAGGAACGTTGATTTATTATACGACGAAGAGTATTTGGATTGCATTAGGAATGAAATATACTTATGGCCATTTGCAAAGTGGACTTTACGGTATTTGAATGAATTTCCGAATCCAAATTGGAGTGGCTTGAACGACTTGCATAAATTTGTTGCATTTTTTGGCATGAGCAAAATGAAAATGATAGATTATTTAAAAGACAAACATCCTGCATTCGATAGAAGAAGAAGTACTTCAAGAATAACAAATAATGGTGAATTGTTTAGCCTTGATAATATATCTAATAGAAACGTCAATGTAACTAATTCGAATGAATTTAATTTTGATAATCTCAAATTTCCATTTTCTCCGTCTTTTCCTCCAAGAAACAAGTTAGATGAACAATTAAAACTTGTAGATTCGCTATCAGTCTATTTTAAAGACGCTTACAATACTTATAAAAATGAAGCCAAAATATTTACTGATTCTATTTTTGCTATGAATAATGAAAGAATTATTAATCACAACTTTCATATAGATTCTGTAAGCAAAAAAATTGAATTATTACAAAGTAGTATTGTTTTAAACATTAAACAAATAGACAGTTGCAAGACTGCGCTTACCTTTTTATACAAAAGGACAGAAAAAAACAAGAAAGACAGCATTTCTTCAATTTCTTTGGATAAACAATTATTAAAACTAAAACTGAAAATTAGCGATGAAAAGCAAAAGAAAGAAATTTTAAGTGCAAAAATTGATAGTACAAAATTTATTTGTACAATTCATAAATCAATCATCGGATGTAACCATTTAGACTTAAAAACCATTTTTTACAACAAAAAAGCAAAGATTAGGGACGAGATTGCAATAATAAATAACGATTTATTCCCAAATATGACATTATATATTCAACTGATGGATTCGTCTTTAAATTTGAAGTCTAATTATCTATTCGAAAAGCAAAATATTAAATATGAATCCATAGTACTGAAGGATATGGTACTGTACTTAAAAAAAAGTAATCAGATGTTTGAAAATAATATTTGTTTGAGTATGATCACATTAAATCAATTTAAAGAGAATTTAAAGACTTTTGAAGATTTTAATATTAAATTAAAAAAATTATGGGAAAAATCGTTGTCCAAATTTGACTGTAGCTGTAGTTCTAAATCATTTCTTACATATGAAGAAAAAAGCATTGATCTATGGAAGAAAAAATTAATTGAACAAGGAAGAAACCAAACTCCTCTCCTAAAGATGAAGAAAAAATAGTAATCAATTAATAATGATTATAAAACAGTTTTAAAACTCACATTAAAACAAACGATTTACACGCTATTGAAAAGTTGCGCTCCCAATGATCTTGTTTATTAAATGACCGTATAAGTCCCAAATTCGAGCAAGATCCCTTGCATCTTCAAGGATCTAGTTCATATTTGGTCTAGAAGGGGGGGTACGATAGCGGAAAGGGAGCAAAAATTGCTCCCCTAATTGCTAACTACAATTTTTTTTCAAACAATAGAATCACATCAAAAAGACTAAAAAATCGCAAAACTAACAAGTCCGAACCTTCCCGAACTAATCTGCACCTACCCCAATTTTTCTTCAGACCAATCAGTTCAAATCCGAACCTTCCCGAACAGGTCCGAGAAGGTTCGAACAGGTTCGGAATTTTGCGGGAAAATGCGGGCCAAAATAGCCCAATCCTAATGATAACATGCGTTACAAGCCTGCAATATTTATTACACAATTGTGTAACAAATAAGCATTCAGTATACACTTTGCTTGTATACTTGTGTATACTTAAGCTACATTTATATACCTATTCATTGTCCACTTTTTGTGACCATTTATGGACAATAAAATAAGCCAAAAACTTAAACCGTATCGTTTATCCGTTTAATTTTTTACCTTTACTTAAAGCAATTTTAAGAAGATAAATTATGCCTCCTAAAAGTGACGCTACTTTAAGATATAAAATCATTGATGAATGTTTAACAAACATTTATAGGCAATATCCAACCATGGATGATTTGATTTATGCAATTGAGCGTAAATTAAAAACTAAAGTATCCAGAGAAACGGTTCAAAAGGATATTGGGAACATGAAAAAAAGCGAAGCTGATGGCGGCTATAATGCTCCTATCAAATTCAGAAAATCACGCAACAGTTATTATTATGATTTAGAATCCTTTCCTGATTTCACTATCCAAACTTTTGGATTAAATGATAAAGAAATTGAAGCTATAGAATTAGCCGCTGGTGTATTACAACACTTTAAAGGCATCAAAGTAAATGATTCGTTCAACCATGCGATTGATAAACTATTATCAGCAGTTGATATTAAAAAATCAGATAAAGAAGAAAAACTGGCAAATGCTATACAGCCCGAAGAAACAACCTATATGCGTGGCATGGAACATTTTGAAACCCTTGTAAGTAGCATCAAGAAAAAAATACCTGTGTCGTTCATTCACTACTCATATAATAAAAAGCAATTTAAGTCTATTATCATCCACCCCTATTTATTAAAGGAAAGCAATAAAAGATGGTACTTAGTTGGTTATTCGGAAGCTGAAGACCATAAACAAATAAGGTCATTTGGAGTAGACCGAATTTACGACCCTATTTTGATTGATAAAGAGTTTATTGAAAATAGAGATACTGATTTAAAGAACTTATATAATGATAAAATAGGCATAAACAGGATTGGTAAAATTGGGCCTGAACAAACGGAAGAAATTACGCTTTGGGTGAGTAATGATATGGCAAACTACATCAAATCGATGCCCTTGCATAAGTCTCAAACTTATAAAGAATACAGAAAAATGGGTGAAATAATTGTGACGTTAAAACTAGTTCCAACCTACGAATTAGTTTCATTGATCCTATCCTATGGCAAGCATATGGAATTAATTAGCCCATCATGGTTAAGAACTGAAGTGGTGAAAGAATTAGAACGTTCTGTTTCAAAATATAAAAAAGAAAGATTTTAGATATGAAGAATAAAAACAAACGTACTACAGCAAAAGGATTCATTATTTCTGATCCACTTCATAAAAGAATAGATTCTAATTTACAATTGCTTCGTATCACGATTACTGAACTTGAAACTAAGGTTGACTTTGGCTACCAAGCGACAGATGAATTTTATGGTGGTGGTTGGATTAAAATTAGCCCTAAAACATTTATTAGACCAAACGGCGGTAAACTAAATTTGATTTTAACCAATGCAACTAATATACCCTACGGACCAGAAAAACTCCATTTCAATTCAACCATTGAATGGCGTTACTTTTCATTGATCTTCCCTCCGATCCCTCCAGAAACCATGTTTTTTGATTTAATTGAAAAAGAAAATGGAACAGATAACGACTTTAATTTTTATGGAATTAAGTTAGATGACGAAAAGAAGAAATCAATGCTTTACTAATTATTTAATTTTTTTTATAGTTAAGTAAATAATAAATATATTTAATAAGGAAAAATAAGTTGAGTAAAACTAGAGTAATAGCGCAAATACTGCAAGTTTCCTTTAGTATAACGAATCATATAAGCTAGTTACCTGCAACCGTAAATGACACACCAGAAAAATGATTGAATCACTTAAAATAAAAAATATTGCGACTTACGACCGAGTTAATGGAGTTGAAATCCCTGATTTGAAGAAGGTTAATTTTTTCTTTGGATATAATGGTTCTGGTAAATCAACAATAGTAAAATATCTGTATAATCTTAGCCTTGACGCAAGTCTGAAAGGTCAAGAATTCAATGACTGTTCGCAGATTGGTTATATTGAATCTAATCATCAGATACTAGTTTTTGATGAAAACTTTACCGAAATCAACTTCAATAGAAACCCCGTATTGAAAGGTGTATTCTCCTTAAACCAAACGAATGCGATTATTGATGGACAAATTGCAACTGAGGAAACCTCAATAAATAAATACAATGAATTAATCGGAAAGAAAACCATTATTATTGAAAGTGTAGCCAATAATAAAGAGCAAAAACAAAATGGATTATTAGAACACTGTTGGAGACAGAGAAACTCATTTGGAACTTTCTCGAAAATCAATCTAGTTCATTCAGGAAGCAAACCAAACAACTTACAGGAAATAAAAAACAAACTGACTAATCCACCAGATACAGTTCCGACAATTAAACAACTATCAGAGCGCTATCAATTACTTTACGAAACAGAAATAAAACAAATTAATCAAATTGTAAATTCTAATCTTTATAAAGAGATAAGATTAATTGAAATAAAGTTACAGAAGTTATTAGAAGAAGTTATCGTCGGTAATGAAGATGTAGATATTGCGGCTTTAATTGTGAAAATAAACGCTAGAAGTTGGGTTGAAACAGGTGTTCAGTATATTGACAAAACCGATGGCATTTGTCCGTTTTGCCAACAGGAAACAATTGATGATAATTTGAAGGATCAATTCAATAAGTATTTTGATTTGACCTACAAGGAAAAAATTAGTGATTTGGTTGCACTACAAACTAACTACAAACAGAAATCAGAAGCATTTTTGGCAAATATTATTAGTGTCCAAAATGAATTCAACCCCAATAATTTGTTGTCAAATATTTATCTTAATCTGCAAGGACATTTCAATAATAACTTTGTAATAGTTGCCAATAAAATTGAAAACCCTAATGAGAGAAAAAGTATAGTTCCACTTAACTTTTTCCAAGCTGACCTTTCAGGTATTGTAAAGGAAATTAAGGCAAACAATAAAACCTTTTCAGAACTTAATGTCAACAGAACAAATTTGACTTCGGAAATTTGGCATTTCATGGCTTCCAATTGCAAAGTAGAAATTGATGAACTTGCTGCAAAGGAAATAAAGTATAAATGCATAACCGACTTGGCTAATGTTTTAATTGCAGACTACAGAGCAAAAATTCTTGCATCAAAACAATCCATTGAAACACTAAGAAGCCAAACAGTAAACACGAAAGAAGCGGTTGACAATATAAACCTTATTTTAAAAAATGCTGGTTTTGATGGTTTTGAAATTGCTGAAAAAGATGCAGTAAATAATATTTCTCAATATTATTTGAAACGCCAAAACACAACGGACGGCAATCCGATTTTTAAAACCTTGAGTGAAGGAGAAAAGAATTTCATTTCGTTCTTGTATTTTTTTCAACTCTGTATTGGCACGGATGATATTCAGAACAATGGCATCAAGAAGAGAATAATAGTTATTGACGACCCAGTTTCAAGTTTAGATAGTCAGGCCTTGTTTGTTGTTTCAACTTTGATTCACAATTTGATTTTAAGAAAAGGAGATAACCCTAAGGCAGACAAAAAGTTTCTAAAAAATGACAACATTTCGCAAGTCTTTATTTTAACTCATAACCTTTATTTCTATAAAGAGGTATCATTTGATAAGAGACCCATTTGCACCGACTATTGGCATCTTAGAATAATCAAGATAAACAATAAGACGTCAATTAAAGGAGAATACAACAAAACTATTTATGACGATTATTCATTGCTTTGGAATACGATAAAAGAATTGAAAGCAAACATACCAGCCACTACTTCTCTGAATATTGTAATTGCAAATTCAATGCGACGAGTAATTGAGAGCTATGTTAATTTTATAGGATATGGTAAAGATTCTTGGGCTTCTCTTTTTAATGATAATCAAAATGAGCCTTCCTATTACATTAAATGTGCTTTCATTTCAACCATCAATGATGAAAGTCACAAAATTACAGCCTTGGATAGTGTCTATTATCAAAAAATAATTAATGAACAACCCCAAATATTATTTGACGTTTTTATAGAAATATTTAAGTCAATTGGTAAGGAACATTACGAATTAATGATGGACGAACAAATTCAATCATAAATGAAAAGAAAATGGACGAACATATAACAATTCAGCAGACTAAACAGTAACAGAGACTATTTGACTTAACAAAATAAAGACAGTAAAAATGACAAATGACCAAAAAGTGGAAAAACTAACTAATACATTGGACGAAATGTATAATGTATTAGAACGTCTTGAAAGTGTAATTAAGTCAACAGGACAAACTGAAAGGTTTTACATTTCCAGAGAAATTATTTCTAAACTTAAGATTCTAATTTCCGACACAACTAAAACAAGCGACCTCTTATCAAAATATGCGACTTTAAGATATATTCTTGAAACATTGATTATTTCAAAACTCCTTAATCTTGAAGAAACATATACGTTCAAATTATACTACTCAATATTTTTAGTTCAATTTGAAAAAACAGAGAAATTTATTTCAAGAATTAACCAAGAAATTGAGATTGCTAAAAATTATGATGAACGAGAAAAGAAAGAGCAATCAGAGTTAATGAGCAAGATTAACTTAGAAACAGAGTCAAATATTTACCATAAAGAACTTAACAAAATAATAGCCAAGATAGATAACGAATCAGACTTTGAAAGTGTGATATTTTGGGGTGACTACAAAAATAACGGATATGGCTTTACCTCTCACCTCATTGAGACAAAAATAAAAAGTGACTACGAAAGACGATTAAGCGAACTAACTGAAAAATTAAATCAAGTCAAAACCACCGTTTACAATGATAATAGGATTAAATCACTTTTTGGTTTTACGTCAACTGAAGACGTTTTCAATAAACTAAAAGATAAAAAATCTGGAAGTCATCAATATAGAACTTGGAAGGATAAAGCAGAAACAGTAGGACTAGAAAACGACTATAATCTGATATATGATTTATCAAGTTCTATTATCCATTCAACAGTTTATAGTCTCTTTACAGACAATGATTTGAAGGAATCTGATACTAGTCTTGTAAACACTTTGGTAACAAGATATGTCACCAACATCATTCGAGAACTAAAAATATATTTAAACACTGACAAATTAGAACAATTTGTAATTGTTAATCTAACAGAAGACGATGAAAAGAATAACTGTGAATAACATGACCTTCGCCTAATGCGATTATTCGGCTTCGGCGTTTGCAAAAGCAGTCGCTCTCGCGAAACAAAGTTATTTAAGCTTTGGAAGTGTCTACTAAAGTTATAGCTTTGTTAGTAATATTTGAGTGAAAACGGCATCAAGTCTGGCATTTCTTTTTGCTGTTCACCGTTATCTGTAATGCTTAACATGATGCCAAACTTGAAACGTAACATTAAATTAATCATTACTACGAAAAGAATGAAAAAAAAGAAAACAAACACATCTGGTTATTTTGACATACTAACTTCTATCTGGATATTAGCTTCTAATGACGAGAATCCCCAAATAACATATGAAGGAATAAAATACCGTCTTGGACTTGATGAAGGTGTAGATTTAAAAGCCTTAGTTTTAAGCAGAGGAGAACTTTTTCGTAAGCAAACTCAACAAAAACAATTAGATGCTTGGAAAGAAGAAATGAATCAAGGTAGCACAAGAATCCCTTCTTATATTAGAGATATCGCAGATGCAGAAGAAAGAAAAAAGAAAATAGACGCATTAACAATAACAGATGTGTTTCGCAGCCAATTCAGACCTAACGCAAATTCTGTTCGCTCGGAAATAGAAATTATTAATTGGGGCCTTGAACATATTGATAGATTAAGAAAAGCAGAACTAGAATCAAATCAAGAAAAAACAAGAATTTTTACCAGTATTTTGCTCCCACTTTTACCAACAATAATTGCTGTAATTGCGGTAGTAAATAGTTACAACATTCAAAAGATGAGTAACGAAAACCAAATTTTCCTAAAGCATTATGAAGTTGAGTTAAAACCTAAACAGGAAGGATATGCAGACATAATGAAAGCATTATCTTTATCATTCTACTCTGCACAGCAAAACAATTCAACACTTATGTATCAGTCATTAGACAAAATTGAAAGTTCCTACTACATTGTAGAACCTTTTTTATGTGATTACGACAGAGATAGAATTTGGGGGCAAATTCAACAATTTGCAGGTTTATGCACTTCCGTTGCAGAATCGGATTCATTAAAAAAAGATCCGAAAAAATCTATTGATTCATTCTTCACGTATAAGAAGTTCTTTAGAAAGAATTTATACAAAGCTTTATTCGCAAAAGAAAAAAAGACAAACTAACAACTGGAATGAAAACACTAACCGATAACAATATGCAAGCGTAATTTTTTGCGAGTCAACGTTCAAATATGTAAGTTTGAAATTGCAATAAACTAACCCCTGCTTCTGGGCAGTATAGGTCATAGTTTCATTTTCACCCCAACTACCCTAAAAAATAAAAATAATTTAAATTTTATTGAACTTAATATCAGATAGTTAAGCAACTATATGATACTATTTGCGCAAAATACAGTAAACAGTATTAACAATACGTTTATGTATTTGTAGATTTGTTCTCGTAATTCTTTTATTACAAAACATAAGCCTTAAAATCTAAAAACATGAACGAGAAAAAAATACCATTTGATCAAACTGCTCAAAAAATGCAAGAAATTAAAAAAATTCTTGAAGGGTTGCCACTAATTAAAACCCCATTAGACTTAAGTGATGTACGACATCTTTGCAGGTGCATTTATCGCAAACAAATCACAATTGATATGCTTTCTAAAGATGTATTGAAAGAATTGAAAAAAACGGATATGTACATAAAAATAATAGAAAAAATGGCGAAAAATAATATTTAATAATACAGCCGACAAAAAAATGAAGACTCCTAACTAATAAATCTTTAAATCTAAAAAACATGAAAACAGCTCTTCAACCAACATTAAACTGGGACATCAAATTGGAACCAGTTACCATTAATAATACTTTCGATACTGGCAAGAAAGCGATTATTAGAAATGATAACCAACAGCTTCTAGGAATCGTTGGTAAGCAATATAAGCCTGTATCTAATTCTCAGCTATTGGATTTTACTCATGCTCTCACTAAATCAGGGGAGTTTGAATTACAGGGTTTTGACGAATTAAATGATGGTAAGGTTATTCTTGCTTTCCTTAAGAACACAAATCCTAATCTAAAAATTAATGGTTGCCTTAACGAAGAATATATGTTTGTGGGCAATTCATTTGATGGAACAAAACGTTTTCACATTGGTACAGCTTCAAACTTGGTGCGTTGCGCTAATCAGTTCTCATCGACCTTAAAAGTATTTAGCAAGAAGCATACTTCATTTATGGATATCAACGATACCATTGCAAGGGATATTATCCGCAATTATAAAGCGAAAAAGGGTATTCTTTATGAATCATTTGATGGAATGGAAACAGTGCGTGTGGACGAAAGCGTCATCACAAAATTAATTAAAGAAGTTCATTTAATGCTTGCAACCGATAGCAAAACCATAAAACAAAAAGATTGGACATCGAGCCCATCAATGCTAACCCTTCGTAAATCAATTGACAGAGAGATGAGAGATCTTGGTAACAATGCTTTCGGTTTATTTAATGGCATTACTTGGTACACCACACATGAAATGCGCACTTCTGATTTAGTGACTAGTCAAATAAGCGGAACTGCTAATCTAATTAATCAAAAAGCATTTCGCTTTTGCAATAATCTTAAAAGAAATAATAATCAATCAAACTAATCGATATGGAAAATACTGCAATAAAAACTAAACTAGACGCTGAAATTTTAAATTTCATCACTAAAATTACTGAGCCTCACAAAGATGATCATGACATCAAAATGTTTAATGACATTTTAAATGGCAAACGCTTTCAAAGCAATTATCCCGTATTTAAACTTCGTATTGGTTCTGCAAGAAGAATAGATCGAAAAATATTTGAGGAGGAAAATCTACCAGAAGTATTCTACAATGAATTTAAGGTTCAAATAAGAATAAGCTCCACTTCACTTCATTTAATGGCCACCATTTTTCATAACGAACATGACAAAACAGAAGGCATCAGTTATACTATTGATGAAACTATCAATTCAGGCATAGAAGAAGAAACATGGGTGTTGCCTGAAGGTAATGCTGGAAGAAAATCCGAGCTGTTTTTTGAAGAAATACTTCAACTATTAAAACTGAACAGAGAAATTAAATTTAACAGTGTAATTGAACCATCAGAACAAAATTTAAAAATACACAAGAAATTTAATGAGTTAATGGAATCAGTTACTAATGAACAAATAAACTGGATTACTAGCAACGAATTAGAACCTGACGAAAAAATTACAATACTCCAAAATTTAAGTACTGAAAGAAAATTAAACATCCTTGAAAATTTCGAAAATGAAAATAGCAATTAAACCAAAACAGTGCTGCCGATATACTTGGAGCATGTTTCCTAAACTAACCATTAAAAAAGTGTTAGAATTAAATCCATGGTTATTTGACCAATCTTTTAATTTCTTCGCTTACTATGATGATAAAAATATTATTCCAGAAGGTGTTTTTGAGCTGGAGAAAAATTGGATAACAGAAAACTTTGTTTTATTCAGTGGAGTATGTAACGACATGAAAGATTACATCGACAGAGTTGATTGGGATAATTTCGGTACTTGGTACGTTTACCTGTATCCTTCTGAAATAAAATCAGAAAATCCTATGGTGATAGGCCTAGAAACCTTATTAGATAATGGGAAAGGCGACAACTTAGCCGACTATTTTGACATGAGTAAGGAATGGGAATTTATTCATAAAGTACAACCAGACTTATTTATTACCAAACAAAAAAACGGATTAATGATTGGCGCCTTAAATGATTTAAATCTATGGTGCATAGAAACAGAAACTCTTAAAAAAAATAGCAATGTCTGAATTATCCATTCACTTCACGATTACGAATAAAACCAAATCCATTCCATTGCATCAAGTATTGAATAGCGAAGGATTAATTATTCTTGATTATTTAATGGTAAAGAACTTAAAAGGAGTTTTACCATCAGAATTTTGTTTACAAAGCGCCAAAAATAGTCCGACAGTAATAGAACCGATGTTTTTTACTTTGCTAATACCCGAGCCATTCCAGGAAAATTTAGGCGCTACATCTGATTCTTTTGCAGTTTGCTTTTTTGAGAACTTAAAATTTGATTGCAAAAGACATAACCTTGAAATGACCATAGTAAACCTAGAGCAAATTCAAGAAGGCACAATTCACTATGCTGAACTACATTATAAAACACTTGATGGAGATGGCAATACTGCTACTACAGTATACCCGAAAATAAAAATGGAAAATAAACTAAACACACAATAATATGAAAACGAAAACAAAAACAGACGACCAATCATTCAAAAAATTCTTAAACGCTCTATGCCACGAATGTTTACTAGAGCATGCCAGAGAAAATCTATTACCTGAAGTTATAACAAATGTCATTCTCGAAAATCAGTACCTGCATAAGGATAGTTTTGAAATTATAACGAATTCAGAAATAGATGCACCAGCTTTCTTTATCGAAGAACTTCTGAAGCCATTACTAGAGAAAGCCGAAGAAGATACTATTATTGAATTAATGATCGAACTATTTTCAAAAAAACTAATAGTTAAAACTCTTTTAGAGTATTCGGATGAATACGCACGACTAGATATGATCGAGAATCAAAACTCATGGAATGAACCAAATACACAATCATTTAATTACAATTAAAAAATACATTATGAAAAACATTGAATTAACACTCGCAAAAGATATCTTCAAAAAAGATTATAGATGGCTAGATCGTGACTTCAAAAAAGGAGAGCATGTCAATTTGCACAATGGTAGCCCCCATGGTTGCATTAGCAAAAATGGTATTGCTTGCGAAACTGATGAAAACGATTCCTTTTTTGAATTGCCTGCAACGGCTCTTTCTTTAAGGCACGAAGGAAAGGACTTCGGAATCTTTATGACTGAACAAAAAATGGGACATCAACTGTTTTATTGCAAAGAATTTCCAATAGACCATATGGACTTACTTACCAAAACGCAATCAAATATCCACTTGATAGATTCAAAAAAAAGCAAACCAGACTATAAAACGGAAAACCAAATTTTGAAGGTCATAATTAAGAATGGGAATTTAGTATCCGAATTAGGACAATTAGAAGATGTTGCTCCCTTATTTTAAGTAAAGATGATACAGAAAAACGACATTATAAAACACATGGCATTTTTTCGAAAATGTGAAATGGATTATAAAACTTTGGCTGAAAGATTAATCAAGGTATTGGCAAGTCAGTTAAAAGTAGAAATCGATTTTGAATTGCCATTAAGAACATTTAAACCATTTTACACCACCACTCAGGTTGGTCAAATGCACGAATGGTATTATTTTTTCCATGGCCATCACTGTCTTTTTAAAAACGGAATCACACAGCAAAAGATAGAAGCATCATTAGTTAATGGTAAAAACTTTGGAACATTAGATCCTTTATTCTTTATGGAATATATTCTATCCACAGAAGAATACCATCCTTTACCTGTATCAATTTCAGAACCATATCAAGATGGCATTAAAATTATTGAATCCATTCGCTCTCCCTCTAAATAACTAATATCAAGCGCAACTTTAGTCATCAAAGAAAAAAATAGCAAAAAAAACGTAAACAGTATAAACATTACTGTTTACTATATCTAATTTTGAATCATAAAAACAAACATAAAATGAATGCATTTAGACTAACAAGAATTTTAAAACTTCATGAAACTGAAGAATGGTCATATGTACCATTTGTGCAAGGCAACAGCACAAGTTTTTATACAGAAATCATTGAAAACAATGCCGTAACGCTGGCATGGGTGTCAATACAAAAAACTATTTGTAAAAATGATTTACAAATACATCATTTTAAACGACAGATAAATAGTGAAACGGGCATTAAAAATTCGTTGCCACGTTTACTGATTGTGACAGATGGAAGAAAATGGTTTCTATCTAAAGCAGGTTATGAAAATTTTTTCTCCATTAAATATTCTAACATACTTGTTATACTGTACAATGAAATTAAATCCATTATCAACGATCTTGACATTTCAAAGGAAACTATAAGTCTTCAAAAAAACTTAACTGCAACTTTAGTGAAATTAAAAAATCAAATTAAAGTTTATGGAGAAAAAATTCAAGAAGCTAAAATTGAGCCTACTCTTGATCTTTTTAGCGGCACAGGAAATTTCCTTACTGAGCAGCACAATTCTAATATGCAACAGTTAAAACCATTGACAGATGATGAACAGTTGAGCCGTTATTCAAACATTTTACACCAAGAATTATTCAGGAGATTACACCCTAAACAAATTCAATTTCTATTGCTGTATCCGGAGCAAGATATATTTGTAAATCCTTTTTTCAGACATGAGCAATTCCTAGTGTGTATTTCAAAAAATTCATTAAACATATTGAATGATGATCACAAAAAATCACCAACTTATTTAATTGTAGATCAATACGCCGATACAAAAGAATTAAATCCTTCAGTTAAAATGTTACAAGAAATACTACCAACTTTATTAAAAATAGATACAGAATTAGTAAAGAAATACTTAACCAAAGAAGCCTTTTAGTAATTATAAAAACAAAATCATTATGACAAAAATTAAACTTAACAACTACATGGATTTCGAAAATCTTAAAACAGAACTAAAAGAAGATGAAGGCACTGAATTTTCCTTTCAAAATGAAGAAGTCCCAGCATCTTACCCCTGCATTGTAGTGCATTACTATGCGGATGATAGTCATTTCGGGAGCCTATACACTATTGAATTTGTTTATCCATCAGACTTTAATTAAAATAATAACATCATGACAAAAGAACAACAATTAGAAAAAGAAAGAGAACTTTTAGTAATACTTGAAGAAGAATCATTGAAGATGCTTGTACGATTAAAAAATAATGGGCAACATACCACTATTGACTTTCAAAGAGCCAAGGAAGTTATTGGCAGAATCTTCCATAACGAGCTTGACTACCTAGATAGAGATTCGGATGATTATTATGATTTATATATGGACTATTATTTTAAAGATTAAGGATTTTAATTATATTTATTAGATTATGGCAAAGTTATTTCTCTCAAAATCCGATTTCAAAGTGGCAATGACCTGCCCTACTAAATTGTATTACCGTAAACTAAAATATCCAACCACTATGGAAGGAAACGAGTTTATGGAAATGCTGGCCGAAGGTGGCTATATGGTTGGTAAATTAGCAACCTTATTATATCCTGGAGGAATTGATTTAAGTAACGAAGGTAGTCCAGAAAAATCTGCCGAAAAAACAATGGAGCTACTTTTGAATAACGAGAACATTGTTATTTACGAAGCTTCTGTGATGTTCGAAAACTTTTTGATTCGCATTGATATCCTAGAGAAAAAAGGAAACACTGTCAACCTCATTGAAGTAAAGGCTAAATCATTTGACAGTTATAATGCCACTGAAGCGAAAAAAGGTTTAGGAGAATATTTGGAAGATGTCGTATTTCAATACTTTGTGATTAAAAATGCTTTTCCTGAATTTACTATTAAGCCATTTTTGTTTATGCCTGATAAGGCAAAAACAACAAACTTAGAAGGTTTGAATGGCATGTTTGAAATAATTAAAAAGCCTGTAAAAGAAGGTTCTAAATTTATTTCTTATGACGTTAATTTTAATGGCCAGTTAAATGATATTTTAAGCGATGATATTTTGACGCTCGTTGATTTACAACAGGAATGTGAAAAACTATTACCAAACATAGAACAATTTGCTAGAGAATTTTCTGAATCCTTAAACCCTGACCTTACTAAAATTGAAGTTCAAATTTGCTCGGCTTGTGCAGGATGTGAATTTCATTCGGAAGATCCAGCAACCGATGGTTTTCGGCAATGTTGGAAAGAGTTAGCGGATGCTCCTCCAGATATTTTAACCATGCATCAATTAGGTAATGTCAATAACCATCACAAAGGTATAATAGACGCGATGATTGAAGAAGGTAAAGTGAGGTTAAAAGATTTTGATGCTGATATTTTAAAAGCTGAAAACAGAAAAAAACAAAAGCCATACTATAATAATCGTCCATTCATGCAGCTCACCTTTAAAGATGAATGGATAAGTGATGAATTAAAAGTAGACTTAAGAAACTTAAAGCAGAACATACATTTTATTGATTTTGAAACATCTCGCATGGCTTTGCCATATCACAAGGATATGCGTCCATACGAAAATGTTGCTTTTCAGTGGAGTTGCCATACCTTGGATAAACGAACAGGAAAATTAACACACAAAGAATGGATTAATACCGGCGAAGCATTTCCTAATTTTGCTTTTGCAGAATCGTTAATGGCTGTAACAAATGATGGTGGAGAAATTATGATTTGGTCTCATCATGAGAATACAGTGTTGCGCGACATTTATTTTCAAATGGATGATTATGGTTATACCAACGATGCCTTAAAAGAATGGTTAGAGCGCGCTGTCAAATTTGATGATGAAGATACTACCGAATTAACTGATATGTGTCGAATGGCCGAACTAGGATATTTTCATCCATATACCAAAGGCAAAACAAGTATTAAAGTGACTTTACCAGCAGTATTAAGATCATTTACAAATCCAACTATTCAAAGTTTGTTAGAGAATTTTGATACCGATATTAACTTATACAAAATTGAAAATGGCGTAGTGGTTTCCCCCTATTACTTACTGCCAGATGCAAAAGACATGACACAATATGAAGTGAAGGAAGGTACAGGAGCTATGCGTGCCTACCAAGATATGTTGTATGGCTTTGCCAAAAATGACCCTATTAAAAAAGAAAGTATTAAAAATGCCCTTTTAACCTATTGCAAGTTAGATACCCTAGCAATGGTTATTATATATGAGCATTGGATGAGTTTATAATTTAAATAACAATGATTGTTAGATAAGATTTGATTAATAACATTTAAATTCAAAATTATTAATATACTTAAACTTAAATTAACGAAAAAATGGCAAACAGAAATATAACGGAAGACCTTATAAATGCTTGGGAGATTTTGAATAAAGAAAAAGGAAACCAGTCAGCACAATTAGCGGCAGTAAATCCTAAAAGTCCTCCGAATTTTAATAAAAATAATTTTGATTCTTATAAACTTGACATCCGTGAAATTTCGTGGGATAGTTTTGGGGTAGACTTAGATGACGACTCTATATGGCCAGAATCAATATACTGTGAGGAATTAAGTCACAAAAACACCGAGAGTAGTGATAAAGACTTACTAAATAGATGCTCAAATTTGATAGACGAATACTTTGACGGTCTTCCTATTTTTATCGAGGAAAATTCTGTTTTCGAGAAATGTGCTTGGTATCAGTCTTATCACTATGGTTCTAAAGACTGGGGAATGCATTTTATGGAAGATTGCTGGTTAGATATTGCTAAAACAATAAAACAAATTCCGGGAACTACAAAAACAGATGCAATAAAATCCGCATTCTTAATGGTTTTTTGTCATGAGTTATTTCATCATTTAACTGATAATAGCTCAACCTCGATGGAGTTAATAAAACAAGATCCGAATTTATATATTGATTATTCCACTAAAGTTTATAATGTTGACTTAAAAAAATCTCCAAAAGGAGCAATAGAAGAAGCTCTTGCTAACAGATTTGTTTTTGGAAGGTATGAATATTGTAATATCAATAAACATTTCCTATTTCGATATTTAAAAAGGCAGCCTGTTGGATATAATAGATTTGATGATTATCTCGATCAAAATTTTTGGAAAGGAAGAAGAGAATTATTAAACCAAATTCTTGAAGGAAAATCTATTCCAGCTCAAAACCTACCTTTAGAACAGATTTATGATTTACTAGATCAAAACCAATATTTATCAGGCAATAAAATGCCAATTTATATTCATTATAGAAAAGGGACTAAGCAAAGGATTTTCATAAAAAACAAATAACAAAAGACTGAAGCTTAAGGTTCATAAAAGCCTATAATTTCTTTTCCAAAAGATAAGCTAAAGATATTTTTACAGTCCAAGAGATCTTAAAGAATGTTATATCCAAAGGGATTTACGAGTGGTTAACAATGAATGCGTAGATTGGCAGTACGATAACAACGAAATAGTCAAAATAGGGCAGCTTCGAACCATTTCCCAATTTGTTAAAAACTATATGTTGTGTTTCTTCATATTTTATTCATTCCTAACCTTATATTAGTAGTGCTAAAAGCACAAAACAATGAATGGTATTAAAGAAGTTTTAGCAGAAAAAGGTATAAAACCAACCTGGTTATCTGAAAAATTTGGAAAGAGTTTCCTGTTAATAAATGGCTATGCTCAAAACAGAAGGCGACCGAGTCTAGAAGTGATTTTTCAAATACCTAGATTATTAGATGTTAAAGTAAATGATTTAATAAATGACAACATTAACTAGATGCTAGAATACTATCTAAATAACGATAAAAAGAATCTCAAAAGGAATTTAAAACGATTAATTAGTGAAATTGAAGAGCTGATTAATTTAGAGGAATTAGACTTAAGGACATCTAAAAAAGACTACTATGCAGGGTTAAAAGGCTTAGTTTCGCAAAGTGAAGCTAACCATATTAATAATTTATATTATACTCTAGATCAAAACAAAAAAAAATATCCTTATTTCAATAAGTATTTTAAAGATCAAAAAATCAATTTTAAGACAGACCACAAATTTGCAGATTTATTTGCTGGATGCGGCGGTATGAGCTTAGGTCTTGAAAATGCTGGTTTTAATTTAGTATTTGCTAATGAGATTAATCCATTATACTGTGAAACCTTATTTTTCAATAAAAATATTCCTCATGATCATTTTTATGTTGATGATATCAATAAACTAATTGATAATATAAAACCCTTTGACAAAATACTTAAAGGATTAGATTTAGTTTGTGGAGGTCCACCTTGCCAAGGGTTTTCAATGGCAAATAGACAACGAATAATTGATGACCCAAGAAATAATTTGTATAAAGCTTATTTAAAATTTCTTCAATTAACAAAACCTAAATTTTTTATAATTGAAAATGTAAAAGGAATGGCTAATAAGATAGATGAAATACTTGCTGACATTAAAATATTTTTAAATGATGAAACAAATACATATAACATTTCCTACTCACTGCTAAATGCAAAAGATTACGGATTACCTCAAAACAGGGAGAGATTTTTCATTATTGGAAATCGAATAGGAATTGAATCAAAACAAATTTTTGAAAATATTAAGAAAAATAAGCCAAAACATTCATTTGTATTAAATGATGCACTTATAAACTTACCAAAACTTAAACCAAAAAACATTAAAAATAAAAATGACATTGAAAATCTTGATTTTGGATTTACAATTACAAAGAACCGTTCAATTGGAAGTGAATTTGAAAAATATTTAAATAACGGAAGGAAGATATATTATCTGTTCAATCATAAGAATAGATATAATAATGAACGAGATATTGAAATATTTAAACGTCTGCCACAAGGAGCTAATTCTTTGCACGATTCAATTAAAGAGATAATGCCATACTCTTCCAGAAATCACATGTTCAAGGATAAATACTATAAATTAAAAGGAACTCAGCCATGTAAAACAATTACTTCACACATGAAGTTTGATTGCAATATGTATATTCACCCAAACCAGTCGAGGGGATTAAGTCCTAGAGAAGCCGCTCGTATTCAGACTTTCCCTGATGATTATTTTATACGAGGAACGCAAAATAATTGGTACGCTCAAGTAGGAAATGCTGTACCTGTTAAACTAGCTGAAATTATTGGTAAACAAATAATAAAATATTTATGATTAAGCACCTAGAATTATTTGCAGGAATAGGAGGTTTTAGGAAAGCAATAGATTTGCTAGGAAATGACTTTGGTGTTAAAACTAAATGCATTGGATTTTCTGAAAAAGATAAGTATGCAACTCAAACTTATAAAGCGAATTTTAATACTGAAAATGAAATAGAAGTAGGAGATATTGAATTGTTTGCTTCTGATAAAAAAAACATTTCAAAACTTCCGGATTTTGATTTATTAACAGGTGGATTTCCATGCCAGTCATTCAGTATGATGGGTAAGCAAAAAGGATTCAATGATCCCAGGGGGAATACCTTCTATTCAATAACCAATATTTTAAAGATTAAAGAAAAAACATCTTATATCCTCCTTGAAAACGTTCAACGATTAAGAACTCACGATGGAGGCGAAACATTTAAAGAAATTATCCGGTCATTAAAAACATGCGGTTTTGACTATATATATTATGACGTATTCAATACTTCAAATTTTGATTTAGCCCAAACAAGAAATAGAATATTTATTTTCGGTTCAAGAAAAAAATTACCTAAAGATTTTAAATTTTCTCAAGAAGAGGTTATGAAAAGCTTTAGCCCACTTAATGGTCAATGTAATATTTTAAGGCAAAAATCTATTTTAGATGTTCTTAGCAAATCCGTCGAAGAAAAGTATTACCTCTCAAGTAAGATCAAGCCAACTATTTTGGCAGATGGTTCTAAAAATTTCCTTTCAAAATCAGAAATAAATAAACTTATCGCTAGGCCATTAACGGCGTCAATGGTCAAAATGCATAGGGCATGTCAAGACAATTATTATAGTGATGAATTTATATTATCTAAAAATCCTATCAAGTATTCAGAAAAAGTATTTTCCAAAAAAGAGTTAGAAAAACATAATATTAGAAAATTGACTCCTAAAGAGGCTTTCGCTCTGCAAGGTTTTGATGATTTTTTTTATGAAAACGCAAAAACAGCAGGAGTGAGTAATCATCAAATGCTAAAGCAAGCTGGCAATGCGGTAAGTGTAAATACAGTTTATGCGATTTTACATCACATTTTTATAAATAATAAATTAAAAATTAAATGAATAT
>Ga0066445_1000115_pt1 | contig 23856 bp, 24 predicted proteins | sample LakWasMet67_HOW9_2_FD_59533 | JGI IMG/M metagenome (GOLD analysis project Ga0066445, IMG submission 59533) | Freshwater sediment methanotrophic microbial communities from Lake Washington under simulated oxygen tension - Sediment Metagenome 67_HOW9 | ecosystem: Environmental > Aquatic >...
ACCGTGCCGGAGTCGAGCGGGTGATGGGTTTCTGTTCCGATGCACAGTACCTGGAATTCATGGACAGCGTGCCGGTCTTCGAGCAAATGCTCGTGCGCTCAGGGATTCACCTTTTCAAGTACTACCTTGACATCACCAAGGCCGAGCAGAAAAAGCGCCTGAATGACAGGCGCGTCGATCCGCTCAAGCAGTGGAAGCTGAGCCCCATAGACGCCGTGGCACAGAAGCATTGGGACGACTACAGTGCCGCGCGCGATGCCATGTTCGCCCGAACGCACAGCTCAGTCGCGCCATGGACCGTGGTGCGCGCTGACGACAAGGAAAGTGCCCACCTGAACCTCATGAGAGATCTGCTTTCGCGCCTCCACTACAAGAGCCAGGACCATTCGCTGCTGCACGCCGCAGCGGACGTTGTCTTCACGTACGGCGATCAAGCTCGACATGTGGGTTTGATCGCACCCTGAACCCGAGCGCACCGGCTCTCGGCGGGTGCAGCTTGTTGGCGGCGGGATGCACTTGCAGCAGCAGAGACTGCCGCTTCAAACGATGGCATATCGTGGGAAAACGATCCGTTTAGTTTGATCGAGCAGGACGGCGAACGCCACACAGGCCAGCAGCAGGCCGGCCACCAACGCGGCAGGTAGTGCCGCCATCAGCCAGCCCTGCAGGGCAAACAGGCTCACCAGCAGCACGTCGCCGATGCTGGCCCAGGCCATCCAGCGCCCGGCGGCCTGGGACCACATCCGGCCGTCGGTGCGCAGCACCCAGATGCAGGCCTGGTTGGTGAACACCAGCAGCAGGAACACCACCGTCTGCAAGGCCGCGGGCGGCAGCCCCTGGGTGGCGCGCACCCAGGCGTAGGCGCCGAACGAGAACAGCAAGGAGAGCGCTGCAAAGACCCCGGCCGCTCCCATCAGACGACCCACGCGCCAGCGCTGCGGCAAGGCGGCCGGCTGCACCCGGTCGGTGGCGATCGTCATGGTGACGAAGTCGTTGGTGAACAGCAGCAGCACGATCAGCGTGGACGAGATGACGAAGCCACCGGTGAGCCACAAGCCGAGCACCAGGAAGACGACGATCTCGAAAGTCTTGAGCGTCTTGTTGAGGGTGTAGGTGAGCATGCGGCGGTGCACCTCGCGCCCGACCTGCACGACGCTCAGCACACCGCCCAGGCCGGGGTCGGTTAGCACGACGCCGGCGGCGGCCTTGGCCACGTCGGTGGCGCTGGCCACGGCCACGCCCAGCTCGGCCTGGCGCAGCGCAGGCGCGTCGTTCACCCCGTCGCCGGTCATGCCGGTGACATGCCCGTCGCGTTGCAGGGCCTGAACAATGGCGTGCTTTTCTTCGGGCAGCACGCGGGCGTACAGGTCGCATGCCTCGGGCTTGAGCAGACCATCGCCATGTGCTTCGCACACGCGCGTCCCCAGGCCGAGCGTGGCACCGATGGCGCGGGCCGTCTCGAGCGCGTCACCGGTGGCCATCCGCACGCGCACACCGAGCTGCTTGAGCTGGGCGATGACTGCGGCGGCGTCCGTACGCGGCGGGTCGGACAGGCCGACGACGCCCAGCAGTTGCAGTGCGTCGGCCGTGCCGGCAGCCACCGCCAGCACGCGCGCGCCGCTTTGCGCGAGGCCGTGCTCGGCGTCTGCCAGTGCCGCCAATTGCGCCGCATCCAGCCGGCACAGCGGGCCGATCACGCTGGCCGCGCCCTTGACGGAGAGCCAGGCCCGGCCGTCGACGGTGTATACCGCCTCGCTGCGCCGGGTGCCGGGGTCGAACGGATGGAAGGCCTGACGCACCGGCGCATCGGCAAGCAGCCCTTGGGCGCGAGCGGGCGCCAGGACGGCCAGGTCCAGCGGGTCTTGTGTGGCGTCGTCGCTGGCGAGGGCCGCGGCGCGCAGCACGGCGTCGGCGTCGCTGCCGGCGGCCAGCACCGTCACGCCCGACAGCGTCAGGATGTTCTGCGTCAGCGTGCCGGTCTTGTCGGACAGCAGCGTGTCCATCGCCGCGGCCTCTTCCACCGCGGGCAGTCGCGTGACCAGCACACCCTTTTTTGCCAGCTGCAGGCTGCCGAGCGCGGTGGCCAGCGTGTAGGTGGCAGGCAGGGCCACGGGGACCGACGCCACCAGCAGCATCAGCGCGAACACGGCAGTGTCCAGCAGGGGCAGGTGGTGCAGCACGGCATAGACGATCACCATCGTGGCCAGCGTGGCGTCGAAGATCACCAAGCGCTTGACGATCGCGAAGATCGTGCGCTGCATGTGGCTGGGCGCGCTGGAGTCGCGAACCAGCTGGGCGGTGCGGCCGAAGAAGGTGCGTGCGCCGGTGGCGATGACTTCGCCAGTGGCTTCGCCCTGACGCACGATGGATCCGGTGTGGGCCGGCTGCCCGGGGCCGGCGTCCACCGGCAGGCTCTCGCCGGTCAGGGCGGCCTGATCCAGCGAGACGACACCGTCGAACAGCGTCAGATCGGCCGGTACCAGATCTCCCGCACGCAGATGCACCAGATCGCCCGGCACCAGCTGTTCGGCGGGAATCTGTTGCCATGCGGCGTCGCGCAGCACGCGCGCGCTGACGTGCAGCTGGCGACGCAACAAGGCCAGGGCATCCTTGGCCCGCCGCTCCTGCACAAACGCCACCACGGCGTTGAACTCCAGCAGCACCACGATCACCAGTGCCTCCAGGTGCCGTCCCAGCAGCAACTGCAGCACGATCACCGCTTCCAGCATCCACGGCACGGGCGCCCACAGTTTGACCACCAGTTGGCGCCAGGCCGCGACCTGGCGGTCTGCGATGGCATTGGCACCGAACAGCGCCAGGCGATGGCTTGCCTCTGCAGCGGACAGACCGCAAGAGCGGTCGGTCGGCTTCAGCGGTGGCGCGGCAGTGCCAGCGTCGGGCTTGGGGCTGGACATGTCGGGCTTTCGATGGCGGCGCGGTGGCCGCTCAGTGGCGGGGTTCGGACGCCGGTCTATGGGGTCAAGCCGTCTGGTGGGATGGCCGGCTGGTGGTGCGCAGAACGGCATCCCAGATGCCGCTGCTGACACCGAATTCGGAGTCTGCCTCGGCGCGATGGTGCCGCGCGTGGCGCAGCTTGGCGTGGTACAGCCAGGAGCCCGGCCGCGCCCGGCGGTGATGCACGGCGTCGTGCACGGCGGCGTACGCAAGGTAGCCGATCATCAGGCCGGTGGCGATCCCACCGGCCACAAACGTCGATGCTTCAAGCGCCAAGGCGGCCCACAGGGCCAGGAACAGCGGCGCGCTGAGCCACGTGGGTGTGCCGATCAAGGCTGAGGGGTGGGCATGGTGCAATGCGTGCAGCCGGCTGAATGGCGGCACGCGGTGCAACAACCAGCGGTGCAGTGCGTACTCGAGCGCCGTCCAGGCGATCAGGCCTGCGCCGAGCGCTGCGAGCGATGGCTCCACGGCCCTCAGTGGCGCCTGCCAGAGCGTCACTGTCGCGCACACCGCGATCAGGACCGGATAGACGAAGAAGTCGGCTTGGTAGCCCCAATTCGAAAGACGCATGGTGTTGCCCTGTGGATGAGAGGCTCGCTGCCGTCGTTGGGCATCAACCCGTGCTGTCACCGATCACCACCCGCGTCTCGCTGGCGTACCGGTAGGGCGGCACTTCAAGGTTGGTCGGCGCCGGCTTGTTCTTGAACACGCGGCCCGCGCCGTCGAAGGTCGACCCGTGGCAGGGGCAGAAGAATCCGCCCGGCCAGTCGGCCGGCAGGCTGGGGTTGGCCGTGCCGGCCGGCACTGCGTTGGGCGAACAGCCCAGGTGGGTGCAGATGCCGACGGCGACAAAGACCGCGGGCTTGATGGAGCGGGTGGCGTTTCGGGCGTAGGGGGGCTGCTGGTCGCGTGCCGATCTCGGGTCGGCCAGTTCCGCGTCATGGCCCTGCAGCGCGGCCAGCATGGCCGGCGTGCGGCGGACCACCCAGACCGGCTTTCCACGCCACTCCACCGTCTTCATCGCGCCGGGTTGCAGGTCAGACACATCGACCTCCACCGGTCCGCCGGCCGCCTTGGCGCGCTCACTGGGCGCGAAGGTCGAGACGAAGGGGATGGCGGTGGCGACCACGGCCACACCCCCCATCGTCCCCGTAGCGACCACCCAGCGCCGCCGATGCGGGTCAGGTTCTGTGGCAGGGGGCAGGACAGTGTCTGACATCGGATGCTCCGTGTTCGCTGGTCGTGCAACTGGCTGCTTCGACTTGAAGCGCGGGCGACGGCAGTTGAGGTCGATGAGTCGCAGTGTCGGGCTCGGCAAACCTTGCGCCCAGTGCCGTCGGCCACTGCCGGGGCACGAGTGCGTGGTGACATTGGTCACCGGTTCAGCTGCGTTCAGGGCGCGCCACGTCCGAACATGCGCTTCAGTACAGGGTGGCCGGTGGCCTGGTGCAGCAGCGCCAGGCCTGCGTGGCCAATGACGTAGGCCCACATCAGGTTGGCAATGGCTTTGTGCAATTGAAGCACCGCCCCTGTTGGCAGGCTCAATGTATACAGCCAGGCCCCGGTCGCACCCATCGCTAAGGCGGTTAGCAGACCCAGCCCGTGCACCGCGCTGGCCAGCGGTGTGTCTGCGTCGCCATCGGGCAGCCGCAGCCGACGAAGTTGCATCCAATGGATTTTCAGGTCGGCCAGGACAGCCGACAGTCTCTGCCGCGAGAGCCAGGGAAACAACGCCATCAGCGGCGTTTCCCTGCGGCGCACCACGCTCCACAGCCAGAAGGCCAGGACCAGGCCCAGCGTCGTGAGGCCGACGATCTGGTGAATCTCGTAGAAGGCGTTCCCCGGCTGCCCGGCGCGAGGCCGCTCGACGAGGCCGGATGCGCCGAGTTGCCACAGCACGGACAGCAGCAGCGCTGCGTGCATCAGCTTGGTGGGCTGGGTTCGGTGGGTTGTGGCCATGGGGTCGTGCTTCGTTGTTTCGAAGTCCCCATGCTAGGAATCGCGACTGAGCGTGTCAGCGCCCGTTCGTCACCATCGAAGTCACCATCCGGGTCACGAACAGGTCGCGGGCGCGGTGCCAAAAGTCACCGCCTGCACAGCCACCGGATCGCTGGCGGACGATCGCCCTGACAGCGGGTCAGCCGCGCCGTCCCACGGCGCGCACGGCCAGTTCGGTGCGACTGCGCGCGTGCAGCTTGTCCATGATGCGACTGACGTAGTTCTTCACCGTGCCTTCGGCGAGGAACACCGTCGCGGCGATCTGCTTGTTGCTCTTGCCTTGGGACAGCAGGTCAAGGATGCGCTCTTCCTTGTCGGTGAGCGGGTCTTCGAGGGACCCAGGAACCCCATGCCCTGCAACAGGCGAAGGGCGGGTCGCTGTGGGCACAGGGGCGGCGCTCGAGGAGGGGGCATGGGCGGCATCCGCAGCGTTCGGCGCGTGGGCAGAGAATGCCCGGAACTGGTCCATGACCTTGCGGGCGATTGCAGGTGACAGCCGCGATTCCCCGCGATGCACCGCGCGCACAGTGTCCAGTACCTCGGCCTCCGACGCATCCTTCAGCAGGTAGGCCTGGGCACCGGCGCGGATGGCTTCGAAGACCAGGTCGTCATGGTCGTACGTCGTGAGCACGACGACACGTGTGGCCGGCCGCTGTGCCGTGATTTCGCGCGTGGCCACCACGCCGCTGGCGCGCGGCATCTGCAGGTCCATCACCACCACGTCGGGCGAGGTGGCCAGCGCCATCTCGATGGCTTCCAGGCCGTCTGCGGCCTGGCCCACGATTTCGATGCCTTCCTCGGCCTCGAGCATCATCGCCAAGCCACGCCGGATCAGGGGCTGGTCGTCGACGATCAACAGTCGCAGCGGGGGCGCAGGGGTGGCAGCGTGGTCTGAGCTCATGGTGTCGATTCTGGGTCATTGGGAGCACTGCTGCGATTGGACTCCGCAGTGGTGCCACGCCCTCGGGTCTGCAAGCGCGCATGCAATTCGCCCACCAGGGACGACGGCAGTCGTGCGGTGAAGAACCGCAGCATGGCAGCCACTGCCAGGGCAGCCTGTTCGGGTGGCAGGCTGGCCGCCCGGGCGACGGCCGTGATCAACTCGTCCATCATGCTGGAACTCCTTGGCTCGGCCGTCCGGCAGCGCTTCCGTGCCCCTGGCGGACAATGTGGAACACGGCAAGTGCCAATGACGAGAGCGAAGTCAAACTCATGCATCGCAGCCTATCCGAGCGCCCCGGGTGTCGCACAGTGACAAGTGGCACTTTCTGGGCACGGGTGGCCTGCGCCGCGTCTTGCCCGCCACACGTGCCAGGGGCGGCGTGATGAGTCTGTGGCAGCGATTGGACCCTCGCCTGTACCTGGCTGCGGCTATCGGCTGGGCGGTGTTCACCCTGGTGGCGCTGGCGGCCCTGGTGGCCGCCAGCCTGGCAGCGGGCGAGGCCGAGAGCCGGGTGCGCACCGACAGCGAGCGCCTGTTGACGCAGTTCGCCACCCAGATCCGCCACGCACTGGCGATGAACCTGGAGACGCGCCGCTCCGTCGTTCGGGCCACGGCAGCGCAGATCGTCGCTTCCAGCGACCGCGGCAACGAGGCGCTGCGCCGTCATCTCGATGCAGTCCAGGCGCAGTTTCCCGAGTTTGCCTGGCTGGGTGTGGCCGATGAACGAGGACGTGTCACGGCCGCCGCCAGTGGCGTGCTGGAAGGTGAGGATGTTTCGGCACGCACCTGGTTCGAGAAGGGGCGCACCCGGCCGTTCCTGGGTGGTGTTCATCTGGCGCAAATGCCGGACACATCGCGGGCCGGGGCCGCAGAGGGCCAAGGGCAGCGATTCATTGACCTTGCCGTGCCGCTGACCCACGTCGGTGGGCGTAACGTTGGCGTGCTGGGGGCTCAATTGTCCTGGGCGTGGGTCGAACGGCTGCAGGCCGAACTGTTGCGCTCCCTGGATACCCGTCGCAGACTGGACCTGTTGCTGGCCGCCGAGGATGGCACGGTGCTGGTCGGCCCGCCCGACTGGCTCGGGCGCGCACTGACCGCGACTGCCGACCTCTCGCAGGGAGGCACCTATCTGGTCGGGCGCCACGCCGAGCACAGGCAGGAAGACGGCGGGCTGGGCTGGACCGTCGTCGTCAGGCAGGACGCGGTGACGGCGCTGGCGTCGGCGCGCGCCACGCGGCAGGTGGTCTTTCTCAGCGTGCTCCTGGCGGGCCTTGCGGCAGCAGCGGCGGCAGTCTGGGCGACGCGGGTGCTGACACGACGCCTGTCCGCGCTCGCCGGCCAGGCCCTGGGCGTGCGCAGTGGCACGCTGCAGGCGCTCAGCGTTCCCGCAGGCCAGGACGAGGTCAGCCGCATCGGCGCCACGCTGGCCGAAGTCGTGGGCCACCTGCAGCAGGAAAAGCATGCGCTGCAGACGCTCAACGCCGAACTCGATGCGCGTGTGGTCGAGCGCACCGCTCGCATCGAACGCCTGGCCGACGACGCCCGCCATGCCGCGGTGACGCGCGAGCGCTTGCGCCTGGCGCGCGACCTGCACGACACGCTGGCCCATTCGCTGATGGCCTTGCTGACGCAGATCCGGTTGGTCCGCAAGTTGCGCAAGCGCTGGCCCGAGAGCGAACTCGAGGCCGAATTGGCACGCGCCGAGTCGGTAGCTGCCAGCGGGCTGACCGAGGCGCGCGCGGCAATCACCCAGATGCGTCACAACGGCGTGCGCGAGACCGGCCTCGGGCCGGCGCTGCAGGAGCTGTTGGCGCGCTTTCGTGAACGCACCGGGGTGGCGGCGACGCTGCAGGCCGAGCCCTCAGCGGCCGCGCTTGCCAGCGAACGCGCCGAGACGGTGTTTCGCATTGCCGAGGAGGCTCTGCACAACGTCGAGCGTCATGCACAGGCTCAGGGCCTGATGCTTCAACTGGGCTCGGCGTCGGTCTTGGAACAGGGCCTGGCAGATGCGGGCGCGGTGCAACGGATGCGTCTGGAGATCAGCGACGACGGCGTCGGATTCGACCCCTCGGTGCCAAGACCCGGCCACTACGGCCTGCGCGGCATCGAAGAGCAGGCCGCGCTCATCGGCGCCCGGCTCGAACTGCACAGCCAGCCCGGGCAGGGCACGCGGATCGTCGTGGCGTTCGACGCATGACATCCGTGCCGCCGCCGGGCCCGGCAAGCCCATCGCCTTCGGCCTTTGCGACCACGAAATGGGCGTTGGGTTGCATTGCGGCCTTGTGGCTGGTGGTGTTGACGCTGCACCTGACTCCGGTGCTGTTTGCCGGCCTGATCACGTTTGCGGCCAGTCGGTCGCTGGCCCTCTGGCTGGAGCGCGTGCGCCCTGGGCTGCGCCATGCCCAGGCCTGGTCACTGACGATGCTGCTCGCGGCCGGTACGGCGGCTGTATCGGTGGTCATCGAGCGTGCGGCCGAGGCGGCCGCCACCGGCAGTGGCTATGCGGGCCTGCTGCAGCAGATGGCCGGCGCGCTCGAGCAGTTGCGCGTGCTGCTGCCGGCGTGGTTGTCGACGCACTTGCCGGTGTCGATCGAAGCCTCGCGTGCGGCGCTCGTGGCCTGGCTGCGCGAACACGCGGCACAGGTGCAACTGTGGGGCGGCCACACGGTTCGCGGTTTCGGCTACGCCCTGGCCGGGGTGGTGATCGGGGCGCTGGCCGCGCTGCAACTGCCGGTGCGGGAGCCGGCGGACGGCGCGGTGCGGCCGCTGGCAGCCGCCGTGCGGCGCAGTTTCGGCGACCTCGTGCACAGCTTCACCGCCGTGGTCTTTGCCCAGGTGCGCATCGCCGCCATCAACACGCTGCTGACTGCGGTCTATCTGCTCGGCGTGCTTCCGTTGATGGGCACACCACTGCCGCTGGCCGGCACACTGGTAGCCGCCACCTTCGTCGCCAGCCTGCTGCCGGTGGTGGGCAACCTGGTCTCCAACGCGATGATCGTGGTCGTCAGCCTGACGCAGTCGGTGGCGGCTGCCGGGCTGTCGCTGGCCTGGCTGGTGGCGATCCACAAGCTCGAATATTTCCTCAATGCGCACATCATCGGCAACCGCATCCGCGCCCAGGCTTGGGAACTGCTGCTTGCGATGCTGACGCTGGAAGCGCTGTTCGGCCTGGCCGGACTCGTCAGTGCTCCGGTGCTCTACGCACAGCTCAAGCACGCGCTGCAAGAGCGCGGCCTTCTCTGAAATCTGGGCTTCGGCGCCGCCCAACACAGACATGACCACGCGGTGACGAAGGTCCTGCGTCAACGGTGACGCGTGGCACTGGGTTGGGTGCGGCGGCCTGCCTAGAGTCTGGGTCATGGTTTGCACGTGCCGTCACCACTGACGGATCGACATCGAGCACGCCATCTGACCTCAAACCGCAAAGGAGCATCGTCATGAGTCTTTCAACCACCACCCGTCGGGCCGTGCTCGGCAGTCTCTCGGCCGCGGCGCTGATGGCGGCCGCCGCGTTTCCGGCGCACGCGCAGGACGAGCTGATCCTGCTGGAGTCGGCGCGCGCCACGACCTACATCAACGGGGGCACCAGCGCCGAAGAAGAGGCGTACATGCGCAAAATCGCCAAGGACTGGCCGCTGCGGATCATCCTCTCGGAGCGCAAGGACAACGAGTTCGTGGCCGACGCCGATGTGCAGGTCACCGACCACCGGGGCGCACCAGTCCTGTCGCTGCACAACACCGGACCGATGCTGTACGCGATGCTGCCTGCGGGCAAGTACCGCATCAGCGCACGCTTCCACGGCATCACCGAGACGCATGACGTCACGCTTGGCGGCAAGGCGGGCACCGACGTCTACTTCCACTGGAAGGGCAAGCCCAAGATCGACCCGTGGGATGGCAAGCCCATCGGGGGCAAGCAGGTTCCGGGCTGATCGCCATTGGCCGAGATGACAGCCTGGCAGTGCGCTCGGCCCCCCAGCCAAATCGGCTACCGCCGACGCTTGATGGGGTCTGGCAGCCTTGCGCGGTTCTCGCTGCTGGCGCTGGTGGGCTTTCTGCTCTGGCTGCTGACGGCGCCATCGCTGCACGCGCAGGCGCTCTACGAGTGGCGGGAGACGGATGGCACGTCTGTCTACTCGCAGTGGCCACCGCCTGCGGGTAAAGGGACCGTTGTGCGCAAGCTGGAGCTCAACCAGCTGAAGGGCCTTCAGCGCGCAACGGCAGCGCGCGTGGAGGTGCAAAGCTTGCCGGCTGCGCACGCTGCGCATCGCGCTCAATCCGGTGCCGACAACAGGGTGGCGCTTGCGCTGGCCGCATTGCAACGTGCGGAATACACGCTGCGCGCGCAACAGGTGCCTCGCCCTGACGAGCGGCAGCACCTCGTCAACGGCCACAGCCGCCTGACGAAGGCCTACTTCGAGCGAATTCACGCGCTGGAGACGGCGGTCGGCGCGGCGCGCGCCGAGTTGCAGGCGGCCTACGACGCACGCGACGCACTCTTGCCCTGAGGGGTCGGTACTTCTCAGGCCCGGTCTGTCATCCGCGCCGGCGTGCGGGGGACCCCGGGCCGAGGGTACTGGCTTCGGTGATCGGCGGTCTGGCCGCCGGCCTGCGGCTGTGGTTGGCCGAGCACAGCCGCGCTGCTGGCCTCTGCCCACGGCCGGCGGTTCGGCCGCATCGTCGAACTGCGCCTGGTGGTGAGCTGCGGCACGGCAGCCGGGTTGGCTACGGCCTAGGGCGTGTTAACACAAATCTCGTAGTCCATCGGCCACCAACGCGAAGTTGATGAAGCCGAGGAACATCGCGTCGAGCTTGTCGAAGCGGGAGAAGATCCGGCGGAAGCCCTTCAGCCGCCGGAACAACCGCTCGACCTCGTTGCGTCGCTTGTACATCTCGCGGTCGTATTCCCAAGGCTCAATACGCGTGCTCAGCGGCGGGACCACCGGGATGTAGCCGAAGTCGAGCGCCAGTTGGCGCGCCTCATTGCCCTCGTATGCCTTGTCCATGATGAGGTGCAATGGCCGGCTAGGAGCGCCCAACTGCCGCAGCAGTTCGCGGCCCTGTGGTGCATCACGTGCCGCTGGCCGGGGCCGTCTTCGTCGCCGAGATCCTGCTGTGCTCGCTGGCGCAGGTGAAGCCGGGCCTGGTGATGTTGCTGCAGTGATGGCCTACGACATCACCGTGGCGATGGCCGAGCACGCGATGTTATTCCCGCTGGCGCCCGGGCCGCTGCCGAATGCCTGGCAAGTGCGGCTGCTGGCCGCCGCCACTCACGCACCGATGATGGCGGTGATCATGGTGGTCGAGATGACCGGCCGCTACGGCCTGCTGGCCGTGCTGCCGCCGGCCTGAGTCGTGGCCACGCTGGTATCGCGCCGCCTGTACCCGACTTCGGCCTACGGGCTCGGGAGCGCCATGTCGACCCTGCGGCATTGATCTGTGCCGGCCCACGGACCTGTCTGGCTGCAACGGTCTCCGTGAATGACCTTCGTCACCGCAGCGTTGCGCACAGCCATGCCCTCGTCGTGACCAAGGCCCTGCCCAACTGGTGACGCCTGCCACTGCTGCCAGGCCGAGGTGATTCCTACAGTGAAGGCATCGGTTGGCGAGGTCGCCGCCGAATGATCAACGCACATCAGGAGCACGTCATGAACAAGTCAGACATCGCTGTCGCCGTCTACGAATCGCATGCTCAGGCCGAAGACGCCATCCACAAGCTGGCCAAGGCCAGCTTCGACATGAAGACCATCTCGATCCTGGGCAAGGAGTACCACACCGTGGAGCACGTGGTCGGCTACTTCAATGCGGGTGACCGCGCCCGTTTCTTCGGCAAGCTCGGCGCCTTCTGGGGCGGCCTGGCCGGCATGCTGTTCGGCTCGGCACTGATGTTCGTGCCGGTGGTCGGCCACATCGTCGTGCTGGGCCCCATCGCCGCCACGATCGCCGGTGGTCTGCAAGGCGCCGTGCTCGGGGGTGGGCTGAGCGCACTGGCCGGCGCATTGACAGCACTGGGCATCCCGAAGGACTCGGTGCTGCGCTACGAAACCGCACTGAAGGCCGACAAGTTCCTCGTCATCGTCCACGGCGGTGCGGACGACATCCGGCGCGCCCAGGACGTGCTGAGCGCCGCAGGCAGCACCGATGTGCAGGCCCACGCTGGTACCCAGTGACACCCGCATCCCCCGACATCCACGTCATGCAATCGCCAGATCAGCTCACCAAGGAAACCTCATGAAGACCCGTACCACTCTCATCGCAGCCGCCGTCGTGCTGGCATTTACTCAACTGCCGCTGACCGCTGCAGCCCAAAGTGCCAAGCCGGGGGCGTCCGCCTCTTCTCCCGCAGCAGCAGCGGCTACTTCGACCGCTAAGGCGCCCGTCGTGGCTAAGTCGCCCACCGAATGGATCGAGTACGACGACGCCACCTACACGCCGGTGCTCGACGATGTCAGCCAGGCGCTGGCGAATGCCCGCACCGCACTGGCCAAGAAGGACAATGCCAAGGCGGCCGAAGCCATGACGACCGCGGCGCGTGCGCTGGAGGCCCAGGCCGATCGCGCGGGCCGTGTCGACCGGCAGCGCGCAGCGGCCGACATGAAGCTGGCCCGCGAGACGCACACGCGGATGGTGGCACTGACGAAGAAGCTCGATGCCACGGCCGCGCAGATCAAGGCGGGCAAGGTGGTCAGCACCGGCGCGCTCGACAAGACGCTGGACAAGGCCGCGCGCGCCGACATGGAGCGCCGCTGGCTGGTGACGGACGTGACGGGGTGGTACCCGGTCGCCGATGAGCCCCAGCGGCACTTCGGTGCGGCGGTCGAGGCCTTCGCCAAGAAGGACTACAAAGCCGCGGCCACCGAGGTTCGCAAGGCGGCGGCCTATGTGCGGCTGGAGTCGGCACGGGCCGTGGGCCAAGCCAAGACGGGGCTGGACGCCGCGGGTGCCGAACTGGAGAAGACGGCGAAGGCTCTCGACAAGGGCGCGCTCAAGGCCGAGAAGGACATGGACACGGCCTTCGCCAATGCCAATCACGCACTGGCGCTGGCGCACCGCGCCAAGGCCGCCGAGTCGTGGGCACACAAGGCCTATGACCAGGCGGGCTGGGAGCTCAAGGCGGCCGCCCAGGGGCTTGAAAGCGCGGCCACCTGGACGGGTGCCGAAGCGAAGTCGGCCGCAACCACCGGCGTCACGGAGGCCCGCAGCGTCGGGGACAAGCTCGCCAGCGGCGGCGTCTGGGCCAAGGACGAGGTCGCAAAGGGATTCGAGTCGCTGGGCGGCGCGCTCAACAAGCTGGGCCAGTCCATCGGTTCGAAGTCCAAGGCTTCGCCGTTCGACGTCGGCGCCTGAGTGCGGGCCCGCTGGGAAACGGCACCCCGCATCGGGCTTAAGGGCCTGATAAGTCACCGCCCGATAGCGTGGGTGCCGTCTCCATTGCACAGCGTCCAAGAAGGCATTCAATGAACAAGATCGAACCCGCGTCCCCCGAACGCCTGCTCAACAAGGTGCCGGAGGTCACGCTGTACTTCTGGGTCATCAAGATCATGGCCACCACCGTCGGCGAGACGGCGGCGGACTTCCTGAACACCAAACTGAATCTCGGCCTGACCAACACCTCGATCCTGATGGCCGCACTGCTCGTCGCGGCCCTCGTCGGCCAGTTCCGCAAGGACCGCTACGTGCCATGGATCTATTGGGTCGCGGTGGTCCTGATCAGCGTCGTGGGGACCTTGATCACCGACAACATCACCGACCACTTCGGTGTGCCGCTGTGGGTGACGACGACGATATTCGCGATCGCATTGGCGGCCACTTTTGCGGCGTGGTTTGCCGTCGAGAAGACCTTGTCGATCCACTCGATCTTCACCACGCGCCGTGAATCTTTCTACTGGGCCGCCATCCTGTTCACGTTCGCATTGGGCACGGCGGCAGGTGATCTGGTGGCAGAGACGCTGAAGCTCGGCTACCTGTACTCGGCCATTGCATTCGGCGCCGGCATCGCGCTCGTGACCCTGGCGCACCTCGTGTTCAAGCTGAACGCCGTGCTCGCGTTCTGGCTCGCCTACATCCTGACGCGTCCGTTCGGTGCGTCTTTCGGCGACCTGCTGTCGCAGCCGGCGAGCAACGGGGGCCTGGGCCTGGGGACGGTCGGCACCAGCGCGCTGTTCCTGACGGTGATCCTCGGCCTGGTCGTCTACATGACCGGGGCCGAGAGGCGCAGGTCCGCACTGGATGCGGCGCGGCTGGTGTGAGGTTGCAACGTCTTCGAACAGGGAAGCTGATCGCCGTCGCCATGCAAGGACCGATCAACTTCCGCCGGATCTCTTCGCTGCCAGACTGTTTGGCCGACCCATCGGTCCCAGCACAGACCGAGCTTGGCTTTAAGTCCTGTCTAACTCTTGGCGCCCACCATCTTGGCACCAAGAGCGACACCCTCGCTCAGAGGAGCAAACCATGCGTCAACGCAGAGAGCCCGCCTCCTTCGAGGCGCTGAAGGCCGAGGCCTTCATTCGTGGCGAGTCGACCCTTTCCGTGGTGTGCGACCGACCCTTCGACGAGGTCGCCCTGCAACTCGAGGGCAGCATCGTCGCCAATGATCTTGGGATCCTGCAGGTGCACGATTTCGGGCGCTTGTTGCAGGCCAAGGGCATGGCGCTGGAGCAGAACTGTCGCGTCTACGAGGTCTGCAATCCGCGCCTGGCCGCGCAACTCATCGACATCGATCCCGGGCTCGCCCACGTACTCCCGTGCCGGATCTCGATGCACGACCGGGGTGGCGTCACCACCGTCACGACCCCGATGCCGTCCGCACTGATGACGGAGTTCTCGCACGCAGCCAACGTGGCGCGGCTGGCGCGCACCTTCGAGGCCGGCTTGCAGCGGGTGCTCAGGGGACTGCGCTGAAAGGGGGCCGGTCGCTCATCGGCAGCGGTGTTGACGTCACGAGAGCCAGCCGATTAAGAACTGCCTAAGTGTCCGGCCCGAAATTGAGTCTGTGTTCAACCACTGTTCCCTCCAGGAGTTTTCATGACAACACGTTCGATGACCCCGACCCGCCTTGTTCTCGCACTGGTCGCCGCCGGCGTATTGGGCGGTGCGGGCGCGACCTTCGTGTCCACCACGCATGCCCGCGCGGCCACTTCCACCGCCACGGCGTTGGCCGGCCCGTCCATGAATGCGCCGGTGGGCGCATCCACGACCGCTGTCGGCGCGCCCGACTTTTCCCAGATCACCGAGCGCAACGGCGCGGCGGTGGTCAACATCAGCGTCAGCGGCATGAAGCAGGCGGCCAGCGATGCCGACGAGGCGCCGGCGGCGCAGCGCCGCGGCCCGCAGGGCCTGGACCCGAACGACCCGTTCTTCGAGTTCTTCAGGCGCTTCCAGGGTCCCAACGGCGGCCTGCCGGGCCAGCGCGAGATGCCGTTGCGGGGCCAGGGCTCGGGCTTCATCGTCAGCGCCGACGGCCTGATCCTGACCAACGCCCACGTCGTGCGCGATGCCAAGGATGTGACGGTCAAGCTCACCGACCGCCGCGAGTTCCAGGCCAAGGTGCTGGGCTCGGACCCCAAGACGGACGTCGCCGTGCTCAAGATCGACGCCAAGAACCTGCCCGTGGTGCCGATGGGGAGTTCGCGTGACCTGAAGGTCGGGGAGTGGGTGCTGGCCATCGGTTCGCCCTTCGGCTTCGAGAACAGTGTCAGCGCCGGCGTGGTCAGCGCCAAGGGCCGCTCGCTGCCAGACGACAGTTTCGTGCCCTTCATCCAGACCGACGTGGCCGTCAACCCGGGCAACTCGGGCGGTCCGCTGTTCAACACGCGTGGCGAGGTGATCGGCATCAACTCGCAGATCTACAGCCGAACCGGCGGCTACCAGGGCCTGTCCTTCGCCATTCCGATCGACCTGGCGACCAAGATCAAGGACCAGATCGTCGCCACCGGCAAGGCCAGCCACGCCCGCCTGGGGGTGGCGATCCAGGAGGTGAACCAGACGCTGGCCGATTCCTTCAAGCTCGACAAGCCCGAAGGCGCGCTGGTGTCCAACGTGGATACGGGCGGGCCTGCCGACCAAGCCGGACTGAAGACCGGCGACGTGATCCGCAAGGTCAACGGCCAAGCCATCATCGCCTCAGGTGACCTGCCGGCCCTGATCGGGCAGTCCGCACCCGGCGAGAAGGTGACGCTGGAGGTGTGGCGACAGGGCAAGCGCGAGGAGCTGACGGCCCGGCTGGGTGACGCCAGCGACAAGAAGGCCCAGCTTGCGAAGGCCGACGACGCCGTTGGCAAGGGCAAGCTCGGGCTGGCACTGCGCCCGCTGCAGCCGCAAGAAAAGCGTGAGGCCGGCGTGGACGGCCTGCTCATCGAGGATGCCGGCGGCCCGGCCGCGATGGCCGGTGTCCAGGCGGGCGACGTCCTGATGGCTGTGAACGGCACGCCGGTCAAGAGCATCGACCAGGTGCGCCAGGCCGTGGCCAGGTCTGACAAGTCGGTGGCGCTGCTGATCCAGCGCGACGGCAACAAGATCTTCGTTCCCGTGCGCATCGGTTGACGGACGCATGGCGCGAAGGCAGTGCCCGGAGCGGCGCACTGCGATCCCTCGTCGCTCCATCACTCCAATCAGGAGATGTCTCATGAGATCCATCCATTCCAGAACCGTGCTCGCGGGCGCGCTCGTGGCCATTGCCGTGGGCGCGACCGCCGCGCAGGCTGCGTCCATCCTGCCGCCGGTCCAGAAGAGCGGCACGGTCGAGTACCTGAGCGGCGGCATCGGTCAGGACGAGGCCCGGGCCATCGAAGGCGAGGCCAGACACTGGCCGCTGACGCTCGAGTTCGCCGTGAAGGACAAGCAGCGCGCCGACTTCGCAGCGGACGTCAAGGTGCTCGTGCGCGATGCCAAGGGTCACACGGCGCTGGACCTGACCGCTGCTGCGCCGTTCCTGCTCGCGAAGCTGGCCCCCGGCCACTACAGCATCGATGCGACCTTCGCTGGCAAGACGCTGCACGAGAAGGCGATCGTGAAACCGGGGCAACCGGCAAAGGCGGTGTTCCTCTGGCCGGCGGGCACTGGTGAGTCGAAGTCTTGAGCGAGCCTGCCGAGCAGGCGCCCAGCGTGCCGGCCGCTCGTTCAGTTCGAACGGCCGGCAACGGTTTGTCCGCGCACATCCTGCCGACATCGGCGACGATGATCGGCGTGTGCCTGACCACGCTTTACATCAGCCTGCTCGGGCCGGTGGGCACGCGGCGCGTGGTAGTCGACAAGCTGATGGCGGTGGACGCGCTGGTGTTCCTGGCCAGTGCCGTGCTGTCCTTCATGTCGATGCGTTCGCGCCGCTTTGGAACCCACTTCGAGGGTTACGCCGAAACGGTGTTCATCGCCGGGCTCGGACTGCTCGCGCTCGGGGCGGTCGTGCTTGCGTTCGCGATCACTTGAAGCCTGGCCGCGGTTCGACCGTCACGGAGCTTGAGCATGCCGGCCCTCCCTGAACCGGTGAGAGAGATTCCCGGCAACCGGGTGTCGGGGGGTATCGGCAGGATCCTCGGCGAAGCCTGGGCCCTGTCGCGCCCCTTCTGGGCCGACAAACAGGAACGCCGGGCCTGGCTGCTGCTTGCGTCGGTGATCGCGCTTACTCTGGGGAGCGTGTGGCTCAACGTCCAGTTCAGCAACTGGAACAACAGCTTCTACAACACCCTGCAGAACCACGACCTGCCGGGTTTCTGGCGCCAGTTGGGTGTGTTCGGCTTGCTGGCCACTGTATTCATCGCCGTGGCGGTCTACCGGCAATATCTTCAGCAACTGTTGTTCATGCGCTGGCGCACCTGGCTCACGCATGACCTGCAAGGTCGCTGGTTGCAGCCCGGCGTCGCCTACAGGCTTGGCAGCCGGTCGGCCGATCGGATCGACAACCCGGATCAGCGCATCGCCGAGGATGCGCGCGGCTTCGTGTCGTCGACACTGGACATCGGCCTGGGGCTGCTCAATGCGTCAGTGACGCTGCTGTCCTTCGTCGGCATCCTGTGGGGCCTGTCCGGCACGCTGACCGTGCCCATCGGCCAAGGCGTCGACGTGCCGGGCTATATGGTGTGGGTGGCATTGGCCTATTCCTTGATCGGCACCTGGGTCGTGCAGCGGCTCGGCCGGCCGCTGGTGGAACTGAACGGGCAGCAGCAGCAAGTCGAGGCCGATTTCCGGTATGCGCTGGTGCAACTGCGCGACCATGCCGAAGCCGTCGCGTTGTCCCGGGGCGAGCCGCGTGAGCGTGCCCGCCTGAGCGCTGCTTTCGATCCGGTCCGCGCCAACTGGACCGGACTGATCCGCACCACCAAGCGGCTCACCTGGTTTTCGGCTGGCTACGGGCAGGTCGCCAATGTCTTTCCGATCCTGGCGGCCGCCCCGCGCTACTTCGCAGGCGGGATTCAACTCGGTGGCCTGATGCAGACCGCCCAGGCCTTTGGTCAGGTGCAGGGTGCATTGAGCTGGTTCATCGATGCCTACCCCCGCCTGGCGGATTGGCGCGCGACGGTCAATCGTCTGACGGCCTTCCGCGCTGCGACCGATGACGAAGCCAGACAGGCGGATGTCCCGGGCATCGAGCGCTCGACACATGCCAACGACGTCGTGGACATCGCCGGGCTGAGCGTGTCGGCACCCGACGGGCAGGTGCTTGTTCGAGGGCTGGATCAACGCATGGAGGCCGGTGCCAGCCTGTTGATCGCAGGGCCCTCGGGTAGCGGCAAGAGCACACTCATGCGCGCGTTGGCAGGCTTGTCCCGCGAAGGCGAGGGCGTCATCCACCTGCCCGAGCGCTCACGAATGATGTTCGTGCCGCAGCGCCCCTATCTGCCAGCCGGCTCACTGCGCGAGGTGCTGGCCTATCCAGGCGAGGCCGCAAATTTCAACGCCCGTCACATGGTGCGTGCCATGCGCTGGGCGGGCCTCGGTGGACGTGTTAGTGAGCTCGATGCACACAGGCGGTGGGCCTCGATCCTCTCGCCGGGTGAGCAGCAGCGCATCCACTTTGCGCGGGTGTTCCTGCATCGCCCGGACTGGGTCTTCCTCGACGAGTCAACTTCTGCACTCGACGAAGCTGCCGAGCAAGCCCTCTATCGGGGATTGAAGCAGTGCTGCCCTGCAACCACCGTCGTCAGCGTCGGTCATCGATCGACGTTGCGAACATTGCACGACAGGATCTGGTCGATCGGTGCGCACGGCGATGCCGAGGCCATCCGGACGATGGAGGGTCTCGGCACCGCCCAAGCGGACGAGGTGCCTGAGGCCCGCCATGCGGCATGACGTCACCGCGCCCGTGATCTGCAGCCCGGTGCCGCCGCTAAGCTCGGGGCAACGTGATCAACCGAGCCACCGCCATGACATCGTCGAACAGTTGGGCCTTCTGGGCGGTCCTGTCTGCCGTGTTTGCAGCCCTGACCGCCATCTTCGCCAAGATCGGCATCCGGGGCGTGGACTCCGACCTGGCGACCCTGGTTCGCACTGCGATCATCATCGTGGTGTTGTCTGGTTTTGTCTGGTTTGCGGGCAAGTGGAGCAACCCACTGCTGCTGTCATCAAAGACATGGTTGTTTCTCGGGCTCTCCGGTCTGGCCACCGGTGCTTCCTGGGTCTGCTATTTTCGTGCCCTCCAGATCGGAGAGGCATCGAAGGTCGCACCGGTCGACAAGCTGAGCCTGGTGCTTGTGGCGATCTTTGCATTCGCGTTCCTGGGTGAACGGCCTACGCTTCGCGAGTGGACGGGCATAGCCATGGTCGCGGCTGGTGTGCTGGTGCTCGCAATCAAGCGCTGATGAAGGTTCGGGTTGCTCGGGTGCCGCATTTGAAGGTGATGGGCCAGGGACGCTGCTGCCAAGACGCCCTCGGGCAGTTCCCAGATCTCGCGTCGATCCGCAGCGCCCGGCCACATTCACGGAACCGCATCGGCGGTCCCGCACTCCATGTCAGAGATCGACCACAAGGACGAGATGCATGTCAGACGAGTTCGATGACGAGCTGCAGATCGACGTGCTGCGCTACAGCCCGACGGCAGCGACCAAGGCCGCCGAAAGGCAACGCTCCAGAGTGGCGAGACTGGCGTCGCGCCTGTACTCGGAGTCCGGCGCTCCCATGCGAGCCAGGATGCTCGCTTGTCTGCTTCGCCCGCTCGGGTCACTCGGCCTGGCAGCGGTGGCATCAGGGGCCTTTGCGTCACTGCTTCAGCGTTGGAATTTCCGAGATGCGGTCATACCGTTCGATGACCTGGAGCGCTACTCGAATGACCAGATTGGGGAACTGGTTCGGTTCGTCGAACAAGTCAGTCCCGAAGCCCTGCAGCAATTGGGCAACCTCGTCGCCGACAACCCGATGGGCGCGGCCGCAGTCGGTGCCTCGGTCGCGATGTTGCTGCTGAGGGCCCTGCGAGGCCGAGGGGAAGTCACTCGAAAGACTGGCGACGAAGTCAGGTCGCAACGTCAAGCCAGTGACCTGTAGGCGATCAACCTGCTGCCGCAAAAGCCGCACGCGAACTGTTCAAGGTGACGCCTCAGGATCGGCGATGTCGAGGGGCGGGAGATGGTCGAGCCTGTGTGAAAACTCCCCTCTGATCGCCTAGATTGAAGCAACCCGACGAGGAGGTTTGCTCATGAAGCGGTTCATCGAGGGGGAAGAGCGAAACCAGGTGACGTTGCTGCCGCAGTGCCTGGACGACTTCATCGCCGAGGACAACCCGGTACGGGTCGTGGACGCCTTCGTTGAGGAACTCGATCTTCACCGCCTGGGCTTCCAGGGGACGGAGCCCGCCGAGACCGGCCGGCCTTCGTACCACCCGGCGGTGCTGCTCAAGATCTACATCTACGGGTACCTGAACCGAATCCAGTCCAGCCGACGCCTGGAGCGTGAGGCGCAGCGCAATGTCGAACTGATGTGGCTGACCGGTCGCCTGGCACCGGACTTCAAGACCATCGCCGACTTCAGGCGCGACAACGGCGCCGGCATCCGCAATGTCTGCCGCCGCTTCGTGGTGCTGTGCCGCGACCTGAAGTTGTTCTCGCGCGGTGCCGTGGCCATCGACAGCAGCAAGTTCAAGGCGGTCAACAGCCGCGATCGCAACTTCACGCCCGCCAAGATCGACAAGCGCCAACAGCAGATGGACGAGAGCATCCAGCGCTACCTGGCCGCACTCGACACGGCGGACCGGACGCTGCCGCTGCTGGAGTTCGCGCCCCGGGCGGCCCAGTTGCAGCACAAGGTCGCCATCCTGCGTGCCCAGATGCGTCGCATGGATCGCATACGAGAGCAAGTGAAGGCGCAGCCCGACGAGCAGCTCTCACTGACCGATCCCGACTCCCGCTCGATGATGTCGCAAGCCAAGGGGACGGGCGTGGTGGGCTACAACGTGCAGACCGCCGTCGAAGCCAAGCACCACCTCATCGTCGCTCACGAGGTCACCAACGTCGGCCACGACCGGGCTCAACTGAGCAAGATGGCGCTCGCCGCACGTGAGGCCATGGACAAGAAGAGGCTTCGTGCCTATGCCGACCGCGGCTACTTCTACGGGCCGCAGATCAAGGCCTGCGACGACGCCGGCATCCAAGCCTACGTACCCAAGCCGATGACCTCCACCGCCAAGGCCGAGGGCCGGTTCGGCAAGGCCGACTTCATCTACATCGCCAGCGAAGACGAATACCAGTGCCCGGCGGGAAGCCGTGCCGTCTTCCGGTACGCGCGAGAGGAGAACGGGCAGAACATCCGCCGCTACTGGACCAGTTCCTGCCCCGAGTGCCCGATGAAGCGTCGGTGCACACCAGGCGACTACAGGCGCATCTCTCGCTGGGAGCACGAAGCAGTCCTGGAGAAGATGCAGCGCCGGCTCGATCGGCAGCCCTCGGCGATGACGCTGCGACGAAGCACGATCGAACATGTCTTCGGAACGCTCAAGCACTGGATGGGAACGACGCACTTCCTGACCCGCGGGCTCGAGAACGTCGGCACCGAGATGAGCCTGCACGTGCTGGCTTACAACCTCAAGCGCGTGATGCAGCTGCTTGGTATTGCCAAAACGATGAAGGCCATGCGACTGGCGGCAGGCTGAGGCCTGCAAAGGGCCGTCGGCCAGCCCTCATCCGTCGCTTCTGGACCCGAAGAAACACCCGACGCACTGGATGCCCGCGTTCGTCGCCACCCGCATTCACTTGCCTACGTATTCGCCCAGGCGTTCTCACACGACCTCGGTCGGGACACGCCGCCCGTGACGAAGGTCATGGCAGGTCATGACAACCGGCACTGTCGCCACAGGGTGCCCCTCGCCAGAATCCCCGGCAACGGGGCCTGGAGGGCGACCGCACGCGTTGCGCATCCGCACGATGTGCCTGGTTTGACTGGAGATTCACACTTGCGAACTGCCAAGACATACGCGCTGCTGCTTGCCCTTGCTGCTTTGCTGGGTGCCTGCAGCAGCACACCCGTTGCAACACCGGCGCCGGTAGCCAGGCCTGCTGCTGCAGCACCGGCGCTTGTTCCGCCGGCAGCCCCTGCTCCCGCGGCAGCGGCCAAGCCCACGCCGGCATCGACCGTGGCCACGGTATCGCTGCCGGCCTACCTTGATCCGAAGAGCGACATCTCCACCGGTCGCAGCGTGTACTTCGACTTCGACATGGCCCTCGTGAAGCCGGAGTTCAGCGGCTTGGTGGAGCGCCACGGCAAGTTCTTGACTTCCAACCCGAGCGTGTCCATCAAGATTGAGGGCAACACCGACGAACGCGGCAGCGCCGAATACAACCTGGCTCTGGGGCAGAAGCGTGCCCAGTCAGTCTTGCAGGCACTCAGGATTTACGGCGTCAAGGACTCGCAGATGGAGGCCATCAGTTGGGGCAGCGAGAGGCCCAAGGCGACAGGTCATGACGAGTCGGCCTGGGCTCAGAACCGTCGGGCCGATCTGCAGTATCCGAAGCAGTGATCGCTGCCGCGTCAGGCATGTTGCGGCTCACTCTTGGCGGCTGTGCGGCCTTGGCGCTTGCCGCGTGCGCCAGTCAGCAATCCGGGCCAGCACCCGCACCCCCGCCTGCAGCAGTGGCTGCACCAGCGCCCGCTCAGATACCGCCTGCGCCGCCCCCGGCCATCGCTCCTGCACCTCTGCCGGCGGCTGCGCCGGCTGTCGTCGACCCTGCCTCGCGCGAGGGACGAATGGCTGAGGCGCTGAAGAACTACGAAGCGTCGAAGGCTGCTCCAGCGGCGGTGGCACCGGCAGCCGTGAAGGCAAAAGCCAAACCCAAGAAGGCGACAGCGAAGCCGGCAGCCAAAGCTGCATCGTCAGCCACGAAGTGAATTCGCGCCATTGACCTGGCCGAGCCCGCCGATCCGGTTCAGATGAATGCCGCAGACCTGAAAAGGCACTTGCCACGTACCGGTTCCGGCCGCCTGTGGCAGGCAGCATTGGCTGCTGTTGCAGCTTTCGGGTTGGCCTTGCTGCTGGCGCCGTCGGAAAGCCAGCACGGACCGAGTCCCGCTGCGCTTCAGCAGACGGCAACGCCAACTGCGCCAATGCCCCCCGCTGTCGAAGATCCTGCGTGGGTCAAACTGTCCGCCATCGAGCAGCGAACACTCGACCCCCTGAAGAGCACATGGTCCACGCTGACTACAGAGCAGCAGGACAAGTGGCGATTGGTCGTTGATCGCTCGCGAGCAAAGCCGCGGCATGTGCAGCATCGCCTCGCCGCGCGAATCGCGGAGTGGGCACGCTTGACGCCTGAGCAGCGCGCAAGTGCGCGGCTCAACTTCCTGCAACTGGCCAGACACTACAACCCCAGGCAGCGCAAGCATCAGTGGTTGGCCTTCCAGAAAGCCAAGCCCGTCGAGGGACGCGCCATCGCCGGTGGTGCGCGGCCGAGGGTCGTGCCGCCAGCCTTCGTGCAGGCGTCGCGTATCCGTCCGGCGAAGTCATCTTGCAGCGGTGAGGTAGCCCAAGGATGCTCGTGTCC